>Ga0172378_10001500_pt1 | contig 21623 bp, 18 predicted proteins | sample GrowelOW332metaG_FD_119755 | JGI IMG/M metagenome (GOLD analysis project Ga0172378, IMG submission 119755) | Groundwater microbial communities from an aquifer near a municipal landfill in Southern Ontario, Canada - Pumphouse #3_1 metaG | ecosystem: Environmental > Aquatic > Deep subsurface >... | reverse complement strand
TGCTGGTTGAGTTCAGTAATGCCTTCTGAACGCTGAGCGAACATAGCACTCATGTTGTGATTAATAACCATAGTTTATCTCCTATAGATAATGAATTTTTAGTGCCAGGCAAACCTTATCCTTAAGGAAGATTTGCTGTCCCCTGGGTCTACCACCCGTTACTTTATCATCGGTTTTTAGGAGATTTACTTAAGTGTTTTTTATATTATTTTTACGAATTTCTTATTAAAATTTTGTTATTTGGGACCTCTAAAGACTTCAGCTTTTAGAGGTAACTTTTAAATTGCGATGTTCTAAGCCGTGCTATTATAGCGACTTAAAACTCGCAGGTAGTTAAAAAAAATGCCTAGTTTAGTGCTGACAATCTAAAATTTATGCAGAAGTACGTATTTTAATATGATAGAGTCGGTTTTAATCCCTTAAATCAGGTCAATAATTCAAATATAAACTTGTTTGCTATTTAGTTACCCATATTGCGTTAAAGCCACAGTGGCAACAAATAACATCACTTTCTACTTTCCACCAGCTTCATAACATCGCATTTCTCTGGCATTACCATAAGCGCGCCTTTTTTTGTTGTAACAAGTGTTGCGGCAGCATTTGCAAAAGAAAGCATCTCACTTAAATTAGAATCAGTTAAATTTTCTAAGCCATGCTCAAGCACGTAATTTAGAACACAAGCGCAGAATGTGTCACCTGCACCTGTTGTTTCAACAGGCTTTATTTCTAGAAATGTTGGAACAGAAACTTTTATGTCTTTAAAGTAAGCGAGGCTCCCGTCTTTGCCAAGTGAAAGCAGAAGCAATTTTATATTTGGATATTCTGCACGTAATTTTTCTACAGCAGTGTCGTAATCTTTTTCTCCTGTGAACCAAAGAATTTCATTGTCTGAGATTTTCATTATGTCGCACATTTTCATTCCGTAAGAAATTTTTTCTTTTGCTTCGTCTAATGTTTTCCAAAGCGGCGGGCGCAAGTTTGGGTCAAATGAAATAAGCGCGCCAGATTTTTTTGCAGTTTCAATTGCAAACATTGTTGCTTCAAAACATTTTTCACTTGTCATAGAAAGTGAGCCGTAGTGAAATATTTTGCAGTTAGAAATAATTTTATCGCTAACTTTTTCTACATCTTCTTTTGAAAGATTCATGTCTGCACCGGGATTTCTGTAAAAAGAAAAGTCTCTGTCACCGTTAGGAAGTTTTTTTACAAAAGCTAGTGTTGTGTGAATTTCCTTGTCAAAGCTAAGCCCTGTTGAATCTATGCCACATGATTCTATTGCAGAAGAAAGCTGTCTGCCAAAAAAGTCATCGCCTACTTTTCCAACAAACGCTGTTGTTTTTCCTAACTTAGAAAGCATTGCCAAAACATTGCAAGGAGCGCCGCCTGGGTTTGCTTCAAACAATGGATTGTTTTGCGAGCTTATTCCGTTTTCTGTAAAGTCAATTAGCAACTCGCCTAATGACGCAACATCGTATTTTTTCATTTTGCTTCCTTCAGTTTTCTATTCTATGTAGTAAATTTTTGTAGAAATATTTTTATCTGATGTAATTGAAATATTTAAATTGCTGCTGTTGTTTATAGAAGAATCTGTAATTTCTTTGTAAACAATTGATGTGCATTTTTCATTCCAAACTTCAATGATATTTTTATCGACAAAAACATGAATTATTTTTTTGGAACGAGTCATATCAAAAGCAATTTCTTCATTATCAATAAATAATTTATTTTCTGTATAATCAATTTTCATTTTCTCAATTTGCAAATTAAATTTTTCAGAACATATTTCTATTTCAAAACATTTTTTTCTCAAATCAAATTCTAATTTTTCACCAGCGATTTCTTTACACAATTTTTTTTGCATCAAGTATTCTCTTACTGGTTTTTGCACAAGGCTATATTCATTGTCGTTTGTTTTTACCAAAGAAAATTCTCTTGGAAGTCCCATTGTGCCACAATAATTGCAGCCTTCATTTTTTGTTCTAAGCCACGGAATTGAAACATTTCTACCTTTTGTATTTGAATAAGTTTGAGCGGCATACGCAAGTTTGTTGCAGTAAGCATTCTTATGTTTTGAAAAATCTTTGTTTGCGGGAGTGAAAGTAAATCCGTCAAAATCACCAACTAAATAAAAACCATCTGCTGACCAGAACAGCCATTTTTTTTCTACATAGCATTCATTTTCATCTACACAATTCAGTTCTACTAAGTCTGGACATTCCCATGCGCCTGTAAAATTAAAACGCTGCGTCTCTTTCCAATTTTCTAAATCATCACTACGAAGAATACAATACGTTGTTTCTTCAAGCCACAAAACGCAAATGTAAGATTGTGACTTCTCATGGTAAAAAACTTTTGGATCGCGGTTTTCTTTTTTGATTGTTGGAATAACACCACATTCTACTTTTTCTAAAGTTTTACCTTCATCATTACTAGCAGCGACTCTTTGCGTAGAAAGTTTTCCTTTGCTTTGTAGAACATTTCCAAAGCCACCTGCCGCAGTGTAAAAAAATAAAAGGGAATCTTTTTTTTGTCCAAGTAATGCTTTGTCATTTACAATTCCACTGCCTGAAAAAATCATGCCATGTTTGTCTGGGTACAAAACAGTTTTGCATTGTGTCCAATGAAGCAAGTCTTTACTTGTTGCGTGCCCCCAGCACATGTTCTGCCACTTTGTGTTAAAAGGATTGTATTGAAAGTACATATGATAAATTCCGTTGTAAAAAACAAGGCCGTTTGGGTCGTTCATCCAGCCGGTGTTTGGAGTAAAGTGAATTGTTGGTCGATTAATGTTTTGTTTTTGAGAAATGTATTCTGAATTTCCACCTGTACTTTTTTTGAAATTATTATTTTCATTTTTACTAGAATCAAATGTAAAAAAATCTAAAGTAGTTTCATCAGGTATAGAGACAGGAGAATTGCAATCCACACTTGATGAAACAAGTTCCATTGTAATTTTTTGTTTATTGCTCAAAGAAAAATATTTTGTAAAATCCAAAGGAACATAGTAGTCAGGTTGCTCTGAAGATTTTTTTTCTCTAAGAGGAATCCAGAATTCATAGACAAGAGAATTATCAATTTTAAAATGGACAAGGCTTTCTTGTTTGCATTTCCAAACAGGGACAAATAATGTTTTGCTTGTGATAAATAATTCTTTTTGCATTTTTATCTTTAAAAATCAAACACAGGATAAAATAAAATTATTCCCACTTCTTCCAATCGTCAGGGCAAAAACCAACAGTCGCTAATTTTCCATTACGCACAATTGGTAATTTTAAAAGCGACTGGCATTCGAACAATTTTTCCGCAATATCAGCTTTATCTAAATAAGCAATTGATGAATAGTCCTTATTGTTTTTATCAATAAGATTTTCTGCACCACCAACTGCTTGGCAAACAGAATCAAATTCTCCTTTGCTTATTTCTTTTTCTTTTAAATTGATTGACTGGAACGCAATGCGTCTGTCTTTAAAATAACGTTCAGCTTTTTTAGTTTCAAAGCTTTTTGCAATGCCAAATATTTGTATGTTCATAAGAATATTATATTTCATTTCTTGCTAAAAGAACATCACATATTTATTTTAAAAAATAATTTCTGAATTTTACTAGACAAAAAACCTAACTTTATGATATTACAAATCACTATGACAATTTACGACAAGCTATATGGCACAAGGGAATACGAGATTCTTAAGAGCTTAGAAACTATTTATGAAGATATAGAAAAAAAACAATCCGCATGGAAAGAAGCAAGCAATGTTACTTGCCCTGACGGTTGTGGAACTTGCTGCGTAAATTTTGAGCCGGACATTTTAGAAAGCGAAGCGCTTTATCTTGCCGCGTGGATGCTTGAAAATCAAAAAGAAAAAGCATATGAAATTATCTCTGATAAATTTGTTCCAAAGAGAAGCAATCCAGAAGCGGGCTGTTTTTTGTTTGATGAAAAGTCCCCTTACCATTGTTCAGTTTACGGCGGCCGTTGTCTTATTTGCAGGCTGTTTGGTTTTTCTGGAGACAGAGGCAAAGATGGTCTTGTAAGATGGAAGCCTTGTCATTTTCTTCCAGAAAAAAATCTTCACTCTTTGCAGCACAAGCAATATTCTGAAAAAGAACTAAACTCAATTTTCAATGCACTTCCTCCAACAATGTGCGACTTTATGGAGCAGGCAATAAATCTTACCCCAGGCCACACTGGCGACACAAAGCCGTTACGAAAGGCGCTAAAAGAAGCAATAATAAAAATTGTGTTCCTCACTTCATTCAACGACAACAACAACGGCGGCACTGTTTCAAATTCAGAACCAATGTCTGCGTAAAGTTAGTTGCGTTATTTTATTATAAAACATAAATACTCTTACTTCATAAAAACAGACAATCGGCAAGAGTATGGGACCTGCCGCGACTCTAGCGATAAAGGCGGGCTGAACAGGACGAGAGTGGCACCCACACTCTTACCGATTGCCTGTTTTAATCAATTCATTAACAAGATTTATATTAAAACATGACGCAAAACTTTTTTAGTTGTTCTATTTCAACACAGTAAGAGTCGCGGCAGGTCCCGCACTGTTGTCAGCCATGCGTTTGCTATGAAGTGCCAAACATCTTCTTATTTTGTCAAAGCATATTTCACGTTTGTCTGTTATGACAATTGTTCGTAATGCTTGCTCACAGGTTTCTTTTTCATTACAATACAACAATATGAAAGCATCACAATCTATGATTATTACACTGCGGGAAGCTCCTGCAGAAGCTGTTATTGCCAGCCACCAGTACATGTTGCGCGCTGGGCTTATTCGTAAACTTGGAAACGGACTTTACACTTACATGCCGCTTGGTTTACGCACATTCAACAAAGTTCAGAATATTATCCGTGAAGAATTGAACGCAATAGGCGCGCTTGAATTTAAACCCACTGTAATTGTTCCAGGTGATATTTGGAAAGAAAGCGGACGTTGGGAAACAATGGGACCGCAAATGTTAAAAGCAAAAAACCGTCAGGAACAAGACATGGTTGTAAGCCCTACTGCAGAGGAAGCGTACACTGCAATTATGCGTCAGGATCTTACAAGCTACAAACAGCTTCCAATCAACTGTTATCAAATCAACACAAAATACAGAGATGAAATTCGTCCACGTTACGGCGTAATGAGAGGCCGTGAATTTATGATGATGGACGGCTACTCTTTAAATGCTGATGATGAATCGCTTGACCAAACATATCAGCTTTATGCAAAAGCATATCTTAGAATTTTCAAAAGACTTGGACTCAAAGTAATTCCTGTAAAAGCAGACAGCGGCGCTATGGGCGGCAACGGCAGTGAAGAGTTCATGGTAGAAAGTGAAATCGGCGACGACACACTTATTATCTGCCCAGAATGTGGATATGCTGCAAACGCAGAAAAAGCTTCTTGCGCAAAAGACATTCCTTTGAACAGTGAAGGAAAACCTCAAACAGCAACATCAGAAAAATATGCTCCAATTTCCACACCAGATGTTAAAACAATTGATGATCTTTCAAAATTTTTAAAGACAACACCACAGTGCTTTATTAAAACTTTAATCTACAAAGCAAAAAATGTTGCTCTTGATTTAAGCGATGTTCCTTGCTACAAATATTTAAAACCAATTACAGAAGGAACAAATAAATTTTATCCAGAAGTTTTCTTTGCAGTTTGCATTAGAGGTGACCTTGATGTTAACGAGGCAAAACTTGCAGGCTTCTTAAAAGCTTCAGAAATAGAGCTTGCCTCAGACGAAGAGGATGAAAAAATCACAACAGCTCCAGTTGGTTTTGCAGGCCCAGTTAATTTAGTAAACGCTCCTGTAATTGCCGACCTTTCTGTAATGGACATGCACGATTGTGTAACAGGCGCTCTTAAAAAGGACACGCACTTTATCCACGTTGAGCCAAATAGAGACTTCACTCCTTACAAAGTTGCAGATGTTCGTCTTGTAAAGCCAGGCGACAAATGCTCATGCGGCGGAACATACTACTCAAAGAAAGGCAACGAGCTTGGACATATTTTCAAGCTAGGCTACAAATATACAAAGAGCATGAACGTAACTTATCTAGACAAGAACGGCAAAATGGCAACTCCAACAATGGGCTGCTACGGAATTGGCGTAGACAGAGTTATGGCTTCAATCATAGAAGCTCACCACGATGACAAAGGCATTATGTGGACAATGAGCACTGCTCCATATCAAGTAGCAATTGTTCCTATCAAGTATGATGGCAACATGAAGGAAGTTGCAGACAAACTTTACGACGACCTTACAAAAGCCGGCATTGAAGTAATGTTGGACGACAGAAACGAGCGCCCTGGTGTAAAATTCAACGACATGGACTTGATTGGCTTCCCAGTAAGAATTACTGTTGGCGACAAGAATCTTCCAAACGTTGAAATAAAAGTTCGCTCAGAGCCAGAAGCAAAACTAATTCCAGCAACAGAAGCCGCTGCAAAAGTAGAGGACTTTGTAAAAAAAGAATTAGCAGATCTTAACGCATAACACAACTTGTCATTCAAACATTTCGCTCTCAATGACACAATTTTTGGAGGAATAAATATGATTTCATTTAACAAAAAAATGGAGGGTTTATTCCTCCGAACTTTTTTAGCAGCAGTTCTAATTTCATTAAATTTAATTTGCACAACAAAAGCGTTTGCATTGCCAGGCGTAACACCTTACATTGACGATGCTTCTGGAGAATATGTTTTTTACAAGGACAATTCTTTTAGCCGCACTTCATACATTGGCTTTTTGTACTACAACGAAAGCACATACGCTGCAAGATACTACGCTCCTGCCGACTCAACAAAATCACTTGTAGAAAAAGACATCACCCTTTACTTAACAATAAATCCAGAAAATTCACAACTTGAATTTACAGGCGAAAACATGACAGGCCTTACTTCAAATGACGACGCTGATGTTGTAAATTATATCCATGATTTGTTTTACGAGCTTTCTGCTAGAAGACAAAACTTAGAAGTGAACGGCATTCAAAAAGTAACAGTCAAACAAGATTACGCTCAATTTGGCGGAACAGTCACTTTGAATTTTTCATCATTAGTTCCAATCTTCAACTTAGATTCTATTGTTGATTTAGACGGCACACCTATTATTCAAGTGCAAACAGCAGGACTTCTTACTTCTTCAAACGACAAAAGCTTTTCTAACTTCAAAGGATTTGAAAATTTACCTGCTGATAAAAAACGTTCATTCAACAAAAAAATGTTTGCAAAAAAAGCAGAATACAATTATGAAAATCAAACTGTAACTTTAGACAACCAGTGGACGCAATCAATGGACAACTTGTGGCTTTTAGGAGACAGCGCACTTCTTACTCTAAATGTAATAAATACGCCAGAAGTTTTTACATCATCTAAAAAAGATTTTACTTCAGCGCTTACAAGAAAGCTAATGCAAAGCACAGAAGGCTCTTACTCTGTATGGCCAAGAATGATTTTCAATGCTGATAATAATACAACAAAAATTACAAATCTTTTTTACCAGCCGGAAAGCGGCAACGTAACACGAGATTTTAAAATCATAACAAAACTAGCAGACGGAAAATACAATTACTTTACGCTCACAGTATTTGAAAGCGTCTATGAAAAAAATAAAAAATACTTTGACAAAATAATTAAAAGTTACAAGTAATTGTTCATGTCATTTCGAGCGTAGTCGAGAAATCTCTTAACTTTAAAAATTATTTCTTCCAAGCGGAGTGCCAATCCAAACGCCTTCGCTTCCAAGATAATCATTCTTCTGACCTTCAATTAAAAATTGTACACTTTCAACAGACGGAAAAGCTGTAGCAGTAAAAACAATCTGCTGTAACTGTCCAAGCGTTCCTTCAACGCCATACTGGTTAAATTCAAACTGCTCATTAAAATTCAGCGTTGCAACTCCATTTTTAACAGAGGCTCCAATAAGTTTGCTGCCAGATGGAATAAGCGAACGGCAACCAGAAGACTCTTCGTCTGCATTAGGACCAGAAATCAAAGCGTTAACCGCATCTACCAAAGGGCTGTCGCTCTTTTTCATCTTACGTGTAACTTCATGCCTGTCCACAGAACCATCGCTGTCAATTTCCATAAAGCACAACTTTATATTCATTGTTGAAACAACTGGTGTTTCTTTTTTTACAGTTTCTGTAGTTTTTGTTTTTTCTTTTTTAGCTTCTGATTTTTTTTCTGCATCTTCTGCTTGTTGCTTTTCTTTTTCTGCCGCAGCTTCTTTTTGCTGAGTCTTTGCAGCTTCATTTGTTGCAACAACATTGCTTTCGTTTTCTACAGGTTCAGTTTCTTTTTCATTTTCAGCAGGAACTTTATTTATCTCTTCAGATTTCTTTTGATTTTCCTGAGAATTATTTTTTAAGGCATTTATATCAATTGGAGCAACATCATTTTTATCATTATCTTTTACAGGAGTTTTATCTTCATGCTTTTCAACAAACTCTGGCGTCTTTCCAAAAACACGATGAAAGAAATCAGCTTGCTTTAAATTAGAGACAATTCTATCTTGATAAACTAAAAATAAAATAAGAAGAACAAGTGCCGCTAAAATCCATATTGCAAGCCCCAGTCCAGTCTTTTTTTTATTATTGTTCTTTTTCTCTTCTTTATTATTTTTTTCTGACATAAAAACATTATAACCGACACTCACTTAATTTTCAACGCAACAAATTCATTTAATGGACATTAACAAAAAAATATAGTATACTATTTTAGTAGGAATTGAGGTGATAAATGAAAATTTCAACACGCGGTCGTTACGCACTTCGCTTTATGATTGACCTTGCTCAGCACAACAACGGCGAATACACAGCATTAAAAGATATTTCAAAAAGGCAGGACATAAGCATAAAATATCTTGAACAGATTACTTCTCTTCTTAGCAAATTTGGTTTGCTTTTAAGCGTTCGTGGTCCACAAGGCGGCTACAAGCTTTCTAAAAAACCTGATGAATATTCAGTAGGAGAAATCTTGCGGATTACAGAAGGAAACTTAGCACCGGTTGCTTGTCTTGAAACAGAAAAAAACACTTGTTCTAGAAAAAACTTTTGTCCAACACTCGGGCTATGGGAAGGTCTTTCTAAAGTTATAAATGATTATCTAGACAGCAAAACTTTGCAGGATTTAGTTGATTCAATAACACAAACTGCTAACTTCAATTATAATATATAATTTTTTTGTCGAGTATAGACGACAACTTTTATTGCTCAATTAACCACTTCCAAACAGGAATTACATTTATTGATAATCCATCTACTTTAATTTGTTTTTCTTCTTCATAAGTAAGAATTATAAATTTCTTAATTTTATTGTTCTTCTTTGAAAGCCTAACTAGATTTTCAATTTCTCTGTCCTTAGAGTCATCTGTTAGCGAATATGTTACTTGTATGGCAGTTTTTATTTTTGGAACATAGAAGTCTATATCAATAATATTTTTATCTGATTTGAAATAATAAAATTCTTCTTTGTACTTTTGCATCAAGTCTATCGCAACAATATTTTCTAGCAAAGCAGTTTTTTTATCTATAAGAAATAAATTTAAAATGCCGTTGTCTGTAAAATAATATTTTGGATTGCTTTCACGCTCTGCAAATTTAGCAACATAGTTTTTTATTGAAAAAATAAGATACGCGTCTTTTGCATAATTCACATAATCAATTATAGCATCCTTGCTTACAGAAACACCGACAGTTCTAAGAATATTAAAAAGCTTCGAATAAGAAACTTCTGTCATTACAGACTCTGCAATTTTCTTCATTAAAATTTTAAGTGCATTTGTATTGCGAATGTTGTTACGCATTAGAATATCGCCAAGCAAAATCTTCTGATAAATATTTGTTACATATTCACGTTTGTCTTTAAACAGAAGTGACTCTGGAAATCCACCAAACTCAAAGTACTTATTAAAGGCGGCTCTAATTTTTCCATTGGACTTTGTTTTTAAAATTGAATTTTCATCATACAATACTTTATTTGCAGTAAGGAATTCCCTAAAATTATATGGGTAAACTAATTTTGTAAAATATCTTCCACCAAGTGTTACTTCTATTTCACGACTTAACATTTTAGCATTGCTGCCTGTTATGTAGATTCATTCTTTTGAGTCAGCCATGCGTCTTGCGAATTTTTCCCAGCCTTTGACATTTTGTATTTCATCAAAAAAGAAAAAACCTTTTTTATTGCTAAGCTCGCTTTGCACACCAAGAATGTCGTTAAAATCATTCACTGTAAATTCACTTAATCGTTCATCCTCAAAGTTAATATAAATTATTTGATTCCAGTCACAGCCTTTTGCAATAAGTTCCTGTACAATTTTATTTAATATAGTTGATTTGCCTGCGCGCCTTATTCCAACAACAGCATAGTTTGAATTCTTTTCAAACTTATACTCCCTGTCTGTAATAACAGTTCTTCTGAGAATTTCATGTTGATCAAAAATAACAGACTTTATTTTTTCGTGATTCATTTGATTCTTCCTATATTTCGATTTTACTATAGATAATTATTTCCGTCGAGTATAGACGACAATAATTTACTATTTTTGTCGTACATAAAAGACATATATTTTTTAAAATTATCCATTGACAAAGAAATATGTTTGTTGTATTTTAATTACATACTATTTCGGTAGGTATTATAGACAATTATTTTACCTACAAACGGAGGCCTAATATGGCAGAAAAAATTGCAAAGAAAGTAACAGATTTGGTTGGACACACACCTCTTCTTGAGCTGTCCAATATAGAAAAAAAATACAACCTAAAGGCGCGTGTTCTTGCAAAACTTGAATACTTGAACCCGGCAGGAAGTGTTAAAGACAGAATTGCAAAGGCAATGATTGACGAAGGAATCAAAGCTGGAAAGATTCACAGTGACAGTGTGATCATTGAACCAACAAGCGGCAACACAGGAATTGGTCTTGCTTCAGTTGCAGCTTCTTACGGCTTAAAAATAATTCTTACAATGCCAGAAACAATGTCCATAGAAAGAAGAAAACTTCTTAAAGCATACGGTGCAGAAATTGTTCTTACAGATGGCGCAACAGGAATGCAGGGCGCTGTAGACAAGGCAAACGAGCTTGCAAAAAAAACACCTCACAGTTTTATTCCAGGGCAGTTTGATAATCCAGTGAATCCAGCAACACATTATAAAACAACAGGACCTGAAATTTGGGAAGACACAGACGGCCATGTTGATATTTTTATTGCAGGAGTTGGAACTGGTGGAACATTGAGCGGCACTGGAAAATATTTAAAAGAGAAAAAACATTCTGTAAAAGTAATCGCAGTTGAGCCTGCAACAAGCCCTCTTCTTTCTGAAGGTCACGCTGGTCCTCACAAGATTCAGGGCATTGGCGCAAACTTTATTCCAAAGACACTTGATAAAAATATTTACGACAAAGTTTCTGCTGTAAAAAATGAAGACGCATTTGCTTTAGGAAAAGAGATTGCTAAAACAGAAGGCGTGCTTGTTGGAATTTCCGCAGGAGCCGCTTTGTGGACCGCAGTTGATGAAGCAAAGAAGCCAGAGAACGCTGGCAAAACAATTGTTGCGCTTCTTCCAGACACAGGAGACAGGTACCTTTCTACTCCATTGTTTGAAGACTAGAACTTAATGCAAAAATTAATTCCAAGCGGACTTATGGAAGAATAAAATTTATTTTCAACAGCATCATTTTCTTTAGAAGTGGTGCTGTTATTTTTTGCAATCAATTGATGAATTAAAGGAACACCAATACCGCATACAGTTCCAAGAACAGCGCCGCCTAAAACATCTGTCATAAAATGATTGCCGCTTAGCACTCGCATTACACCAGTAGCCGCTGCTATTGCATAAGAAGTTGCAACAACAGGTATTTTCCAAGATGAGTTTGGATAGTACTCGCAAAATACATAGCTTAAAAAACTTGCGCCTACAAAAGCGTTTGTTGTGTGTCCGCTAGGAAACGACATTTCAAAATCATGATCAGAAATTTTATCTTCCGGGTAGCCTTCAAAATACATGTAAGGCCTTGTTCTTAGAACACCACATTTTAACAAATCCTTTATTCCGTAAGATAAAAAGAATGACTCCAAGTACATTACAGAAATATTTACCAATTCATTAGTAGGAAGATTTCCACACAATGCTTCAGAAGCAAAAACTGCTACAGGAATTACACCCAAGCTTAGCGCAGTAGTTGCAGTTGCAATATTGTGAATTGTGTCGTTGTAAGGGAACATTGCAAGACTGTCAAAAGCGTTCACTTCTGAAGCGTCATACAAAACTCCATTCCAATCTGGAAAATTATTTTGATGTTCTAAAACAAGAGCGGTTGTTGTAAGTCCAAGCCCTACTCCACCAAGCAAAACATCCGCAACTGTATTTAATTCAAACGGAGAATTTAAAACACATTTGTCTTTTTCAGCAATATCAACTTTAATTATTGGTTCTGCAAAAATTGGTTCGCATAATAAACACAATGTCACTGCAAAAATAAGTGTGGCAATTTTTTTCATCGAGCTATTTCCTCATTTCATACATAATTACAGATGCCGCTTGAGCAACATTCAAGCTGTCTACTTTTGGACTTTCTTCACCTGCACTCATTCCGCCGTAAGGTATGATTACAAGATTGTCGCAGTTGTTTTTTACCTCTTTGCTAATTCCGTTTTCCTCATTGCCCAAAACAATTATTGCAGGCTTACCAGAGCAAATTTTTTTTAGATCAGCAGTGCTTTCTTTTGCATCAAGCGAAGTTCCAATTCTTACCATTTTGCCTTCCATGTCTTGAAGCAAACGTGGAATTGATTTTATAGAATAAACATTTACAAATTCCATGCCACCTTCTGCAACACGGTAACTGCTTGTTGTGATTGAAGACTGCGCTTCGTCCAAAGGAATTACAACATTCTGCATTCCAAAGAAAGCCGCGCTACGAATTATTGCGCCAAGATTATTTGCATTTCCAACACGGTCAAGCAACAAGGCATTTTGTTTTTTTTCAATCCAGTCAGAAGTTATATCTGAATTCAACGGAAGAATTTCTGGTGGCTCTATCATTGCAACAACACCTTGGTGGTGAACACTGCCGCAAAGTTTTTCAAGCTCGCTTTCATCTTTTACTTGATTATATGGACGTTTTGCCGCTGACATTTTCTTGCACAAACCGCCAAAAAGAGGCGCACGTTCAGAGGTAAAATACAAACGCTTAATGCGCTCCCAATTTATTTTTTCTAGAGTTTTAACTGCTGCAAATCCGCAGACAGCAAGTTCATTGTTCAAAGTGTTTTTCATAATTTGATTATATCTTTTTTACAGTTAAGAAGGAATACCAGCTTTACGAAAAGCGCCAGGAGTCATGCCGAACTGCTTATGGAACACTCTGTTAAAGTAAGCGGCATCTGGAAAGCCTGACTTTTCTGCAATTAAATAAATTGAATCATCAGTTTGCAAAAGAAGTTTTTTTGCAGAATCCATTCTTATTAAATTTAAATAATCCCACAATGGAACGCCCATTTCTTCATGAAAGATTCTTGTAAGATAATCTTCTGTTACACCGGCCTTTTCTGCAAGTTTTCCACGTGTAAGCTGTTTTTGAATTCCTGTGTTGATAAAAAAAATTGTGTACTTAACAATTACGCCAGTTCTTGAAGAAAGTATTTTTTTCTTCTTTTCCGCAAGTGCAAGCAAATGTTTTTGAAATACTTCTGAATTTACTACACAAGTATTGCAAACAAGCAAGCGCGGTGTTTCTGAAATTTCATCAAATAAACTTTTATCTTCAAAATCATTTTGAATAATTAAAATTGGGACTGCAACAAATAAATCATTTTCCCTGATTTTTTTTATCTCTGCATTTTTTATTGAATCAAATAATATGAAATCTGGAATTGCTACAGAATAATTTTTTTCTGTTACATTCTGATTTTTCAATGGCAATTCTTCTGCTGAATTTATTTCTGTCACTTTAGCGCTATATGAAAATTTTAACACACGTTGATTTTTTACGCCGATTAAAAGGAGATTTATGTTTTGTAATATCGATTCACTTTTTTCTGTTTGAGACAAATCAGACATACTGACTATTGTATAATGAGGTGCTGAATTTTACAAGTTACATTCCAAAGTAATTCTTTGCGTTGTTAAAAAAAATGTCCTTTACAAGTTCGCTAAGAGAATTCCAGTCTGCAGGGTACTCGCCGTTCTCAACCCACTTGCCAATTAAGTTGCACAAGATTCTTCTAAAATATTCATGTCGTGGATAAGAAAGAAAACTTCTGCTGTCTGTCAACATTCCAACAAACGTGCTTAACATTCCGGTTGAGGCTAAAGTTTTTAACTGGTACTCCATGCCTTCAATGTTATCTTCAAACCACCATGCAGCACCTAACTGCATTTTGCCTTTTGTCATGCCGTTGTCGCCATTCGCCGTGTTTTGAAAGCAGCCCATAATTGTAGCAAGCGGATAGTAGTCAGCAGGATTTAACGAATACAAAATTGTTTTTGGAAGCGCGCCTTCTTTTTCAATTAAGTCTAAAAGGCCCGCAAGATTTTTGCTCATTGGCAAATCGTGAACTGCGTCAAAGCCTGTGTTTGGTCCTAAAAGTTTTAGCTGCACACTGTTGTTGTCACGAATTACATTCATGTGTAACTGCATTACAATATTTTTCTTTGCGTACAGTTTTCCAAGCTCCACATAGACTTTTGTTTTATATGCAGCTATTTCTTCTTGAGTAAGTGTTGTTGTTTTTTTAGAAGTTGTTGTTTTGTTTTTTGAAGAAGAACTTTTTGCAGAAGATTTTTTTTCTGATGATAAAACTTTTTTTAAAGCTGCGTTTATAAATTTGTCGGAAGCAACGGTGCAAGGAGGCATGTCCATTCCGTGGTCGCTTGAGACACAACCATTTTCTATAAAGAAATCAAGACGTTTACTTAGCGCTTCAACTACATCATCAACTGTTTTTATTTTTACATTAGAAACTTTTTCCAATTGCTTTATGTAGTCAGAAAAGTTTAGATTTGCAATGTCCAACGCTTTATCTGGTCTGAATGAAGGAATTACTTTTGTTTTTATTTTTCCAATCAACGCTTTGCCGTCTGCAATCATCTTGTGATATTCAAGAGAGTCGATTGGGTCGTCTGTTGTACCCACTGCAAACACGTTGAACTTTTTGAATATTCCTCTAACGCTCAAGCCTTCTGTCTGCAACATTGTGTTTGCTTTGTCCCAAATTTCAGGCGCGCTTTTTACAGTTAGTGGAGTTGTTATTCCAAAGTATCTTTGCAGTTCAAGATGAGTCCAGTGGTATAATGGATTTCCAATCAAGTGCTCTACAACTTCTGCCCACTTTAGAAATTTTTGGTAAGGTTGCGCTTCACCTGTTATGAATCTTTCTTCAATGCCATAAGCTCTCATTACACGCCATTTGTAATGGTCACCCTGCAAATTTTTTCCAAGCCACATTTCTGTAAGGTCTTCATACTTTTTATTTTCAGCAATTTCTTTTGGACTTAAGTGACAGTGATAGTCTAAGATAGGTTCGTTGCAACACATCTTGAATAATTTTTTTGATGTTGATGTTTCTAATAGAAAATCTTTATCCATAAACTTTTTCATTGTCACTTTTCCTTCTTTATTTTTCTAACTTTGTGTATTTAAAATACTCGAAGTCCGCTGTCTTTGAGTAGTAGCGCATATCTGTGCAGAACATTCCAACAAACGCTCCTGTAAAGCCTTGTCCGCCATACTCGTCAGAAAGTTTGTTTGCAACAAGTTCCGGTCTTAATGCACGCCACTGCTTTCCATCTGTTGACCAAGAGAAATATCCTTTTGAATAATTCACTGTAAGCTTTAAATATATTGGCTCGCTTGCTTTAAGAACAATTGGCTCACCCATTTCAAACTTACCAAGCATAAAACTTTGGAACTGCAAAATCTTACCACGAATTTCATCATACGTTACGCAAAGATTATACTGAGTGTCTTCATCATATCTCCAAGAAATACCAGCAAGTTGTTGAAAATTATCTGGTTCAAAATTCATTTTTGTTTCTGCTTCAAAACAGAAATCTCTCTGGCGACGGGCAATTAGGCTTTGTGAAAAATTGCTAACAGGAGATTGCCCGCCTGTAATTCTTAACACACCAGGCTTTGAATTAATAGAGAATCGCTTTTCATCAATTGGTTCTCGAAGAACTTTGAAATCTTTTAGGAATGTCTTATCGTTGAAAGTGTAGTTTGTAACTTTGCAATATTCATCAGCACTTTTTCCAATAACATTCAAATCTTTTTCACCTGCGAGTTTTTCTACTGTGTAAGGAACTTCAATGTAAGCTGGCGGTGTGTTTTGTAAAGTGCCATCTGGCTGCATTACACGTGGCCAGTCGTCAACCCAAGTCATTTGCGCAATTCCAGTTTCTCTTCCAAGCGGACAGTCATAGCTTCCTTGCAAAGAGCGACCACAAAGGAAAACTAAGTAATCATTTTTTCCATCTGGAGAAGTGCACCAGCTTCCGTGCCCTGCTTTTTGCAACTTCAACTCTGGATGCATGTAAGATGATATTAAAGGATTTACAGGATTTGTTTCATAAGGTCCAAATAAATTTTTTGAACGAGCAGTTGAGATTGCGTGTTCGTAGCAAGTGCCGCCTTCTGCTGCAAAAAGATAGTAGTAGCCGTTGCGTTTATAAAGATGTGGACCTTCAACAAGACCAATGTCTGTACCTTTATAAATTTTATTTACAGGTCCAACTAATTTCTTTTCTTTAGTAGAATATTCTGTAATAAGAATTCCAGAAAATTGAAAAGTGCCTTCTCTTCTGTAGTCCCATTCCATGTTCACCAAATAATGTTTGCCATCAGTGTCATGGAACATTGAAGCATCAAAGCCAGATGCGTTTAAAAAAACTGGATCTGACCACGGACCGTCTAAGCTTTCCGCTGTTGTTAAATAATTTGGATTGTCTTTCCATGGACCTTTATTCCAACTTCTAACATTTGTATAAACAAGCCAATATTTTCCTTCAGAATAAGAAAGGCATGGCGCCCAAATTCCGTTTGACGCAATATTCCCACTCATGTCCAGCAAGCGTTTTTCGCTAAGTGGTGAAGGCACAGAAGTCCAATGAACTAAATCTTTTGACTTGTGAAGCTCAACACCTGGGTACCATTCAAAAGTAGAATTAGCAATAACGTATTCTCCATTCACTTGAAGAATAGAAGGATCAGCATGGAATCCAGTTAGAATAGGATTTTCGATTTTCATTTAAACCTCCGTCCGCAACCCCAAAGCGGATTATTTTTAATAATTATTATTGTGTCTATTATATCACTGACTGGAGGTATCTAAAATATCGGGAAAATTGCCTACAATTCAAATTTCACACAGCCGTATTTTGTATCTTTATAAGAAAGGAAATTCTTAATGCAGTCAGAGGCTTCTTTATTTATTTCAGAAATTCTTTTTGCTTCACCTGTCCTTGAATCAACAAGCACAAGCGGGTCAATATATCTTTTTTTCACATCTAATGAAACATAGAATGAATCTTCCACAGGCTCTTCTGTATGCAGAACTTCTTTCATATTGCGAAATGTTAAAAACAATTTTGTAAAATTTTCGTCTATTTCTGAATCAACTGCATTTGTAAAAACTTCTAACAATTGCTCTTCGCTCATTTTAAATAAATCATTTTCACAAATTATTCCGCACTTTATTGCTTTAGAAATTATGTCCGCCATAAGTTGAAGCGTCAGTTTATTTTCGTTGTGTTGTAAAAGCAAACTTATGCTGCAAAACTTTTTTGTATAAATTAAAGCTTCTTCTTCTGAAGTAAAACCCAACTCTAGAATTTGTTTTTCATTAGTTAAAACTTTTATTGCTTTGTAATTTTTTTCTATTTCATCTAAAGTCCAACTTCCGTCAAGAGCCGCGCCACTTGGGTACATATACTCAAGTCTGTCTGCGCTCAAGGCCGGCATTTCATTATCAGCAATTGGGAACTTGTGGTAGTCGCTAACTTCTGTTGAATATATTCCGTCTTGATTCAACATTGCGCCCAAACTTACATCTTGAATAATCATGTTGGCATTTGTGTCTTCTGTGCTTTCTTGAGTAAGAGCGTCACCGTTTCTAAAGTCGCTTACATGGCTGAACGAAGGTGTTGAAACATCATGCAGCAAGCCAGCAAGCGTTTGCTTTTTGTTGTGAGTGAAGTTCCAAATTATTAAAGCAACTCCAATTGAATGGTCTAGCCGCGAATAGAAAAACTTATTGTGGTACAAAGGAGTCCAGTCTGTTCCGCAAAGCAAGCCCACTGTGCTAAGTCGCTGCAGCAAATAAAGCTCTGCATATTTAAAAATAAAACATGGCTTTTCATTACACAAAATATTGTGATATTCTTCTACGTTAAAATTCTCTTCCATAATTATTTTCCTATAATCCAAGCAAAAGTGCCGGCTTTAATTAAAATATATATTCCTAGCAACAAGAATAAAACAGGTATAATTATTTTGTAATATTTTCCGCTGATTTTTTTAAAGAAACTTGTGTTAACAAATCTTAACGCAATAAAAATCCAAAGCGCCTGCATTAAAATAAAGACAACAAACATTGTTAAAAAGTCCATGCCATGCAATGAAGTAAAGAACGGAATGTAAATTGCAAAGTTGTCGCCGCTACAAGCAAGTGTAATTAAAAATGATTCAGACATATAAGTTAAAATTGATTTTGCATTTTCATCTTTAGAAAAACTATTTAATAATTTACTTGTTTTTTCTGCATCATCAGATTCTTTTTCAAAAAAAGTTTTTACACCAATTGCAATTGGAACAAGCCCTAAAAATCCAATATACTTGCTAGGTATTTTTGAAATGTAAGAAGCAAAAATTGAAGAGCAAAGCACAACTAACACAAGCCCTAAATATTTTCCTAAAACAACACCTGTCTTTTCAGAAGATTTTTTTGTTCTGCTAAACAAAATGAACAGAACAATTATGTCATCTATTTCCGTTGAGATAAAAGTTACTATTGAAATAAGTGCCGTAGAAATCATATTTTGCAAGTATACATTTTTATTTTCAACTGTGCTACAATAAATAATCGAGCAAAGTAATAGATTAATAATTGTTAATATTAATGATTTACTTTTAGCAAACTACAGAACAGTCGTAGTCGAGGTTCCGGCACGAAAAAAATTCTGCACAAGCGAAGCGCGGAAGCCTTTTTTTGTGACGGGTTCGCGACGGAAGACTGTCCTATTTAAGTATTACTAATTAATATATATTTATTAATATTAACAATTATTAAAATATATAAAAAAGGGGTGATAAAAATGTCTTTAGTTGGTGCATTCATGGTGCCTCATCCACCAATGATTATGAGTGAAGTTGGTCGCGGTGATGAAAAGTCAATTCAAACTACAATAAATTCATACACTAAAGTTGCAAAAACAATTGCAGAATTAAAGCCAGAACTTATTATAATCACATCTCCACATGCCGCAATGTACAGCGATTATTTTGCAGTAAGCCCAGGAGCTACAGCGCACGGCGATATGTCAATGTTCAACGCTCCACAAGTTTCCTTTGATGAAAATTACGATGAAGAATTTACAACTGAATTAAATAAACTTTGCAGTGAAAGAAAATTCGCGGCAGGCACAGAAGGTGAAAAGCCAAAGTACAAATATATTGACCACGCAACAATGGTTCCACTTTATTTTATCAACAAAGAATATCCTGCAAAAAATTACAAGCTTGTTCGCATTGGTCTAAGCGGGCAGTCATTTAAAAAGCATTATGAGCTTGGCATGATGATAAATGAAGTGATTGAAAAATTAAACAGACGCACAGTATTTGTTGCAAGCGGAGATTTGTCGCACGTGTTAAAAAAAGACGGGCCGTATGGATTCAAACCAGAAGGTCCTGTTTATGACAAGCAAATTATGCAAGTAATGGGCAGCGCTGATTTTGAAAAGCTGTTGGAATTTGACTACGACTTTATAGAAGAAGCTGCACAATGCGGTCACAGAAGTTTTATAATCATGGCAGGAAGTTTAGACAGAACAAAAGTTGAAGTTCAAAAGCTAAGCTATGAACCAACAACAGGAGTTGGCTACGGAGTGTGCATGTATTTTCCAAAAGACAAAGACAGTTCAAGAAATTTCTTAGATCAATATACAGAAAAGGAAAAAGAAAAAATGGCAGAAATAAAATCAAAAGAAGATGAATATGTACAGTTGGCACGCGCAACAATAGAAGAATACGTTCGCTACAACAAAGAGCCAATTGTAAGAGGCGGCTGTGTAATTTGCGACGAAGAGCATTTTCAAGGTGAGCATTTAAGCAAAGAAATTCTTGGAAGAAAAGCAGGCACTTTTGTTTCATTAAAAAAAGACGGCGCACTTAGAGGCTGCATTGGAACAATTTGCGCCACACGTCCAACAGTTGCTGAAGAAATAATTCACAATGCAATTAGCGCAAGCACACAAGACCCGCGCTTTCCGCCAGTAACAGCAGACGAGCTTTCTTCATTGGTTTACAGTGTTGATGTCTTAGGTCCTACAGAATGCATTTCTTCACCAAAAGAACTTGACCCTAAAAAGTATGGAGTTATTGTTTCCAAAGGATACAGAAGAGGGCTTCTTCTTCCAAACCTAGAAGGCGTAGACACGGTTGAGCAACAACTTGATATTGCATGCAAGAAAGGTGACATAGAAATGGAAGAAAATCCAGACTTAGAAAGATTTGAAGTTGTGCGCCACAAGTAAAAATATTTTAAAACTCAACGAGGAAAAAATGTCAAAAGAAGTATCAAAAACTAAAACTGTAACATGCAACACTTGTCCGCATCATTGCAAACTCAATGAAAATGAATTTGGAAACTGCCACGCCAGACTGAACAAGGACGGCAAAATAATTTCTGCAAACTACGGAATTGTTTCTTCACTAGCGCTTGACCCTATTGAAAAAAAGCCTTTACGTTTGTTTTATCCAAACAGCAAAATTCTTTCTGTAGGAAGCTACGGCTGCAATATGCACTGCCAGTTCTGCCAGAACCACGATATTTCTCAAGTAAAAGATGATGAAAAAGAATTCCACCAAATTACAGACAAAGACAATTTCTTAGTGCAGAAAATCACACCGACACAGCTTACACTTCAAGCAGTTGGCTCTCACGACCAAGGAAATATAGGAGTAGCATTTACTTACAACGAGCCGCTTGTAGGCTGGGAGTTTGTTCTAGAAACAGAAAAACAGATCCGATACGTTGGAATGAAAAATGTTATTGTAACAAATGGATGCGTTACTCAAGAGGTAATTCAAAAGATTCTTCCTTACACAGACGCTATGAACATAGATTTAAAAAGTTTTACAGACGAAGGTTACAAAATTCTAGGCGGAGATTTAGACACCGTAAAAAACAATATTGTGGAATGTTCAAAGAAGTGCCACGTGGAACTTACTTCGCTAATAGTGCCAGGCTTTAACGACAGTGAAAATGACATGGTGCAGGAAGCAAAATGGATTGCCTCAATTGATAAAAATATTGCGCTTCATGTAACAAGATTTTTTCCTTGCTACAAACTTTCTTCTGAGCAAATAACAGATATTAGTTCAATCTA
>Ga0172378_10001498_pt1 | contig 21629 bp, 14 predicted proteins | sample GrowelOW332metaG_FD_119755 | JGI IMG/M metagenome (GOLD analysis project Ga0172378, IMG submission 119755) | Groundwater microbial communities from an aquifer near a municipal landfill in Southern Ontario, Canada - Pumphouse #3_1 metaG | ecosystem: Environmental > Aquatic > Deep subsurface >... | reverse complement strand
TCATTTTATGGAATTTTAAGTGGAATAGTGTGTCTATCAAACTTGCATAGTATTTTATTTTACCGTGAAAAGCTTTCATTCTTGCATATCTTAGTAAAACATCAACATCCATACCAGAACCGGTACAATTTAGTGCCCTTTTGTTTTCAAGTTGTATAAAGTCCGTATAACATACATCACCTTTTAATATAAGTTCTAAAGCCTCTTGTGTAATTTTAGGTATTTTAGTTGCTTTAACATAGTCATTACCTGTTCCACAAGGAATAAAACCAACAATAACTTTAGTAAAGTCTGTTATTCCATTAAGAATTTCGTTATATGTTCCATCACCGCCTAAGGCAATTATTGTCGAGTTTTCATCATTTTTGTCGCAAATTTCTTTAGTTAATTCACTTGCGTGACCGGGATGTGTTGTTCTTAGTACTTCATATTCTGTTTTTTTACCTATTAAAATTGTTTCTACTGTCTTTAAAGCACGTAAAGAATTTCCTTTACCTGCGATAGGATTAATAATAATATAATACATATTAAACCCCCCCTTTTAATTTTATTTAATATTTTGATTATAGCAAAAATTAATATAAATGTAAAGTCTTCAAAGTCGATAAAGAGAATTGACATAATTCTATCAATTTGCTATAATTAAGAAAATAATAAATATAAGGAGAATAAAACAATGGCATACGTAATAGATAACAAATGTATTTCATGCGGAGCTTGTGCAGATGTTTGCCCAGTAAGTGCAATATCTGAAGGCGACGGAAAATATGAAATTAATAAAGATGAATGCTTAAGTTGTGGAGCTTGTGCAGATGTTTGCCCTCAAGAAGCAATCAGTGAAGAATAATTTTATATTTTTCAAAAATCAATTAAAAAAATAACTACCTAAATAAAATTAGATAGTTATTTTTTATTATTATTCATTATCAGTTTTATTATTTATCAATTTAATCTATCAATTCTATATCATTTTTAGTTATTTCTTCTTTATCTATATCATCTTCAGGTTTAAATTTTTCTACATTTTCTAGCTTTTTTAACATTTGATTAGACTTTTTTGTAGCTTCTTCAAGTGATTCTTCTGCTTTATGAACTTGAGTTTGTGCTTTCGCAATATGAGATACATATTTATCAAAATCTTTCCTGAATTTACTTAACAAATCATAGACTTCCCTACTGGATTTTTGAATAGCTAATGTACGGAATCCTATACTTAGGGAATTTAATAACGCTGTAATAGTTGTTGGTCCTGCCGGAATTATTTTATATTTACTTTGCATTTCTTCCATTAGTCCAGGATTTCTGACTACTTCCGCATACAAACCCTCAATAGGCAAGTACATTACAGCAAAATCTACAGTAATAGGAGGTATGATATATTTATCTTTGATGCTTTTTGCTTGCGTTTTAATTGTTCTTTCCAATTGTTTTTGACAAAGCTCTAAAGTCTCTTTATCGCCTATTTCACTTGCTGCAATTATTCTTTGATAGTCTTCTATCGGGAATTTAGCATCAATTGATAAATAAATATTATTATTTTCATTCTTCCCTGGTAAAACGACTGCAAAATCTACTCTTTCTTGTGAATTTTTCATTAATTGGAATTGTTTTTTGTATTGTCCTTGTGTTAATGTATTTTCTAATAAACTTTCTAAGCTAGTTTCGCCGTAAACACCTCTAGTCTTAACATTAGACAATACTTTTTTTAAGTCAGTTACATTATTAGTAAGCGATTGCATTTCCCCAAGCCCTTTATTTACTGCATCTAATCTTTCATTAATTGCATTAAATGACTTAGTAATTCTATCATCTACTGTTTTTGTTAACTTTTCTTCAACAACATTACGCATTTCACCAAGTTGTTTTTCATTATCTGCTCTAACTTCTTTAAGTGAAGTATCTACATTTTGTCTAATTTCAATCAAATTTTTATTAAGCTCTTCACGCATCAAATTTATTTTATTTTCGGTACTAGCTGCCATATTCTTAACATTGTCTAGTATTGCATTGTTTGTTTGACTTAGACCCGTTATTATACTACTATTACTTATTTGCATCGCATCTTTTATGTATTCACGATTTTCTTTTGTAGTACGCTCTAATTCTATAATTTGTTCAAACAATTTTTCTTGTTTGTTCATTAATTTTTTTCTATAAAAAAAACACATAATTTCTCCTAAAATATTTAATTTATTAACAAAAATTAAGTCCTACTCTTTTACTCAAGCAGGACTCAATCAATGTTATATAATTAATATGGGTGTGTCGGGGTTTTGACCCTTTCTTCTTCTTTAAGTGGATTCGTTCTTGGCATTGTATTTTTCTTTGGAATTTCTTGTATACCCTTTCTGTACCTAGATGCTCGATAAGCACGGTTGTATGTATTTAAGAACCTCTTTCTTCTTATTCCGGCAATTATAATAATAAGTATCATAACTCCAAATAATACTCCGCCTATTATTGACAAATTCTTAACCATAGTAACATCTAGTTTTAGTCCTAATAATGTGCCAAAAGAACCATCATCACTATCAGTAATATCTATATTTGCTTTAGCACAAAGTACAAAAGTTGCCAAACCATTATTAAAAAACCATACACTCTTTCCGTCACCCTCTGTTATATTATTTTCTATTTTTGTAATTGTACCATCTGTTGAATATTTATAAACATTGAATGTGATATATTCTTGCCATTCTGTAGGAATTGGTAATACTACTTTAATATTACCCGTAGTCGTTTGGCTTGCTGCACCATCAATAGTAATTTGATTAATACTAATTATTGCCCTTGCCTCTGTATTCGGAATAGCACCCAAAATTGAAGATTGTGCATTCATAAAATATTCACTTGATTTTTCATACTCAACAACTTTTATTCTTGCGCCAGGAGCTAAATTTCCATCAATTGAAATACCTGTATCACTATCTATTAATAATAAAGTCTCACATTTTTTCTTTATTGTTAACAATTTATTATATAAATCAGTATCAAAACAAGCCTTTTGTTCAGTAGTGAGGTTATTATAAGAATCAAATACACTAAGAACATCATTATAATCATCGGCAACTACTACATTTTTTGCTGGTAATTTCTTAGTTTTTTCTTCTACTCCATCTTCTTCTCCCTCTATATCATTTCTTACTTCTTTCATTTCTGCTTGCAAAATAGCGAAAACAGAATTTAAATTTTTATAATAAGCGGAATATTTACTACTAGCATCACCAATAATTGCCTTTTGCATCCATCCTTTCCCGTAAGCCTCATAATTCTTATAAGTTTCTAAATAATTATACATTTGGTCATAATCGCTTTTTAGTTCATAACTAATTCTTTGAGCAAGTGTTTCCAAATAAGCACGAAAATCACTTATTTCTTGTTCCAAAGTACTTATTCTATCTTTTAACCTTTCTATTAGGTTTTCAAAATAAACAATACGACTACTTTCCATATATACTCTAGCCATATCCAAATTTTTCTCATATTCTTCTAAGGTATGGGCGTCCGTATCACTAAGTGTGATTGTATTAACAGTCAAACCAAACGGTAGCATATAAAATTCAATTTCTTTGCTGTTTCCTGCATAATCTTCAACGTGAATTTTTACATATCCTCTATATTCTTGTTGTCCTTCAGGTGCGTTTTGGTCATAACTCGTACTATTATCAACACTACTTGTACTTATTATATAGCCCGCAGGTGTAAGTGGAAAACCGGCACTGTCTCCTTTCTTTGTTATATATTCGCATACATGTATATTTTCTTCATAAACTACTACTTTAAGGTCAATATAATGGTTTGCTCCCTCAACTACATTTATACCACCCATAAACATTATTCGTGGTGCAATTGTATCAATATTTACTTGAAATACGTTTGTTACTGAAAGCCCTGCTTCACTTGTTGCAATAACCGTTAGTGTACAAGAATGGTCATATGCAGGCAAACTATTGCCTTGAGTCCAATTAAATTGCTCTTTATTTGTTGAAGTTTCGTCTTCATAGATTACTTTATAACTAACTTTACTAGTGTTTTTAGCAGGACTAGTTTTAGAAACCACAACTTGACTGTGATTAGTCCAATCTCCAGTCCCAATTTCTACACCTACACTTGCTTCACCCGTACTACTTGCATCGCCTCTTAATGTAAAAGTTGGCATAGTTTTATCTATTCTCATTCTTACTTGTTGTTCTGAATAATAACTAACGTTTTTTATATTAATTGCTTTAATTATAAGTACTACATCACCACTACGATTAGGAAATAGTATATTATCAAATAATATTCCATAAGATGAAAAAGATTTAGAATTTGGTACAGACTTTCCTTCAGTCGTCTTTTCCGAACTATCTTCATAATATTTAAGGAAATATCTATAATCAGTACCGCTAACATTGGCTTTAATTAAGTTAATATTAATCATTATATCCGTACTACTCCAAATACCTGTTGTATCATTAAAATCAACACTACCACCATCATAATGAGAACCATTGATAGTAAGATTAACCTCAAATTCTGGTGCCTCGTTATCCATAGCAATATATATTTTTTCTGGATAAATATATTCAGTCCCTGCCAAATTAACAGCCTTAAATGTAAAGGTACCCATAACACCTAAAGTATATATGGTATTTTCAAATGTATTTTTATCAATTATTATTTCATTTGCACTATTAGCGTCAACTAAATCCTTCAATAGTGACCATTCTCCATCATTTACCGAGTAATACAACTTTGCTTTGGTAACAACTTCATTGCCCGCTGAATCTTTTTCTTCCAAACTTAAAGTAAATTTTGCTCTTTCTAGCCAGCTATATGCCCACAATCCGATTGCAGCGTTTAAATAACCTCCATCATAAGGTGAATAACTTAATCTTCCACTCAACGCACAAGGGTCAATATAGAAATTGAATTCCAAATAATAATAATCTGCTGCATCATTTGAAATAGCTAAAGTATTTACTGCATACAATAAAACTTTATATGGGGTATATGCATTATTATTAGCGTTAAAATTTATAGGGTCAACAAGCAATTTCCATTTACCCAAATCAGAACCACTCGGCGCATTATCTCTATCTGGTAAATCAGTCCCATCTCCCTCAACAATAAAATAATAATAGCTAATTGGTGCTCTATCATCATAATTTTTTGCTATTAATTGTAAAGTTGTGTTTGTATAATAATTGTTATTTTGGGAAAGACCATCATCTGATAAAATAATAGCGTCAGCAAGGTCTGGAATAGTATTATCAATACGAATAACATTTTCGACAAAACCCGAACTAGAAGAACGATATCCACCCTCACTGCATACTGAAAATGCTATATATCCATAGAATGACGATTCATTAAATTCTTCTATTTTAAAATTGAAATGGCTTGATGCATCATAGGTCCCATCTGCAGAATTCACTAGTATCCATGTTCCATTATTCAAAGACGTATTCTCATTAATATAATCTTTTTGCTTAATTAACATATAATAGTATTTATAATTATCTTCAACTATATCTGTATAAGAAAGTTCTATAAGATTATCGCCATCATCTGATCTTTTTAACCCTATGGATGCGTTTAATTCTCCCCTATTCCACGAACCTGCGGTTTCGCCATTTATTTCTATAGAATAATTTATTGTTATATTTTTTGTATTGTAAGGAATTTCTATTATATAAAGTGGTTTGTTCATAGCGGGATTTGAATCATAACTTTTTTTGTATACTTTTTGATTATCGACATCATAATTATAAGCTTTACTTTGTAAATAAAATTTTAAAACTATTGTATCTTTTTTATTTTCTTTTATTAATACCTGCAAATAATGATTAATATCATTTATTTCATCAAAACCTTCTACACCATCTCTTAAATAATACAAATAATAATTAAAATGGTCGGCTTGCTCATCATTGGCCATTAATTTGATATTAAAATCTTCCGATATTGTTTCTAATGTCATAGTACTAGAAACAACATCTTCCCATATATCTTCGCCATATTGATTTTGTCCTAAACTAATTTTTGATAAAATGATTTCTGATTTATCAATATTTGCTAAAAACTCAACATCTCTATAAATACCACTACCTGTATAAACTCTAAATCCTAAATAATCAGTTTCACAAATATCGCCTCTTTCTGGTGCATAAATAGCGATATTGTCCTCTACCGAAGATTGTTTAAGTGCACTGGTATTGCTAAGCCATACAATTTTACCTTCACTATCTCTTTGTGGATTACCATTTTCATCTTTTATATAATGAAGTTCATATACAAATATATTACTTATACCAATTTTAACTCTTAATCTTAATGAAATATTTCCGCAAACCCATTGCCCGCTTTCTACATTTTCACTATTGCTAATAGCACTATTTTCTGAAATTACCGTAGCATTAAATTCTATATTCTCTTCGGGCAAAGTTGTATCAATTCTAATTTTATTTTCTGAAGTAAAAGTATTAGAACTTTTTTTACCTGCCATATTTACTGCATATATATTAAATTTAGAATCAGCACTTGCGTCCAACATAAATTTGTACCAACTTCTGCCTTCTTCTTTACCTTCTAAAGTGCTTTTAACGTCATCGTATTCACCTATTGCCGAATAATTCATATTTGCAACATCAGTAGCTGAATAGTGGAAAGTATATTTCGTAGTAGGTATAGTATATAAATTATCTACTAATTTAGTATCGGTAAAAACCTTTACATAAACAGGAATCGGGGCGTTAGCCCAACCATTTACATTGGCACTATATGTAATTTCTTCTACAGAAATATCAAAATTATCATTTACTAAGATTGCAATTGAATCTAATGCTTGACTTTTTAATCCAGTATCTGATTCAATATAAATTCTGTATGTTTTCTTAGTCGAGATGCCACTACCTGTAAATACATCAGTAAATCTATAATAAAAATCTTCGCCAACCTTAATTTGAGCAGTAATTTTTTTTGGATCACTAAATTCATCTGCACCATCTTGCTTAACTTGGTAATAATAGTTAAGCGGACTTCTATCTTTGCTCAATCCTCCATAAACAGCATTATTGGAAATATTTAGATATATTGTTTTGTTTGCCACATAACCATATTCTATTGTATCACCATTCCTTGCTATTTCAGTTTTTTCTATCACCATTTCAACATTAGCTACATCAGGATTATCCGTTAGTACATTCAAATTTACAATAGGGCTAATTTTGTCTATATTAACACTAAACCCATCGATACTGTACGCTTCACCACCAGCTTCGTTACGTGCCATAAATCTTATGTACGCGATTGAGCTTGACTGAATATATTGTGTACTGCCTAAAGAAGTATATTCCCCGTCAGAACTAGTTTTCACATAATAAGAAATACCACTTAAACAATTATTTTTTGCTGATATCACAAATACTACATCGTGACTTGTCCAGTTTCCACTAAAATATTCTGTTTCCGTATTCTCTGCATCTTTGGTTCCTATAGTTAGGTCGAATTCCGGTTTTGCCATATCAATGTTTACAGGATAACTAAATACTGTATATGCCTGCTCTGTTTGACTCGCATTAGTTAGTTTGAAATATAAACTACAACTCAAACTTTGTTGCAATTCTAATACATTAGCACTAAGTGGAATCCAATCTTTAGCAGAATAATCTGCATTTTCATCTATAGAATAAAAAAGTCTTTCACTTGTGGAATCAAATAAAATACCATTATTTTGCATCCATTTGGTGGTTATCTTTAAAGTAAGTTTGGTATTTATCCAACTACCTTTATAGTCTAAAATATTACCACTAGAACTTAAATAAGTAGCTTTAATAGAATTATCAGGAAATCCTAAGTTTTCTTCACCGCTTACACTTAAATTTATTTGTACAGGAAAAGAACGACTATATTCATCAGTATCGCTATAAGACCTTTTAAAATATATATATTTATAATATTTATATCCTGTATCTCCAAGTGGAGTAAAACTTAATTCTTTATAATCAATACCATTATCATTTATAGTATCACTGCTAGAAAAATCAGTGCTCCAATTGGTAACATTATTTATATTTTCTATCGCATATTCACTTTCATAATAATAATAATGTGCATCTACAGCTTGGGGTAAAGCTATTAGGAAATATAAGGTAGGTTTGTAGTCCAGTACAGTACCTTCATAATCCACATAACTTCCTTCTACTTTTTGACAAATTCTAAAATTATTATTTGATGTATCCTCCGCATTTGCAAAATCTACAGAGGTCGGTAAAATAAAGCTAGCACATAAAAGCATACTTACTAAAAGTAAAAGAATAAATATAATAATCTTATTAGTTTTATGTAACACGACAATCTCCTTAATTTTACTTAAAAAAGTGCATACCTATAGATATATATATAATAATATAATAACACAATAAACACTAGATGACAATAGGTTTTTTTAAAATAAATTGATAGAATTGTTATATTCAATAAAAACTAAAAAATCACTCATAAAAAAAGACATAAATACTTATTTATGTCTTTTAAATTTATATTATTTCTATAGCAACAATGTTTCAATCTTTAGCAATGACATCTTCGATATCATCATCGTCTTCGTCCTCGTCTTCGTCCTCATCATCGTCAAGGTCAACATCATCATCATCTATGACTTTGTCAAGAATATCGTCTTCTAAACTAATTTCTATTCCTTCAACCACATCGTCATCAAACTTATCTTCTTCCCATTCAACATCGTCTTCATCTTCAGCCAAACCTTCCAAGCTTAATTCATCAGAGTCATCATCTTCATCTACTTCATCAATATCACTTTCTTCCGCTTCAAATATGTCTTCTTCCTCATCAATTAACGGAATTTTACTTGCTTCTTTATCTTTTTGAAGTTTCAATTGACAACTTTCACAAATTGTTTCACCTTCATTTAAAAAATGGATACCACACTTCGGACAAAGCGTATCGTCTACATCATCATCATTAATAATTTCTGCGGCCAAACCTTTCATTTCCGCTTTGCAAATATTACAAAAATCTTCATCTTCTAAAATATAGTTTATTTCACAACGAGGACATTTTTTATATTTTGCCATTTTTTACCTCCCAAGATATATATTTAAATCAAATAGATATCTTCTATAATTTGGATATATTATATTTACTAAACTTTATTTTGTAAACTGTTTTTTTATACTTTTTTAAAAAAATTAATATTTTTTTCACTAATTTATTTTGCTCCTATCTTATAAATATTATACAGCATCTTTTTTTGATACATATTGTTAATAATCTTAAGCTTTACGCAAATTACCGACAATAATTTTAATATCCATTTTTAGTACAAATTTTTTAGTTTACAGTTTTTTACAAAAATAAAGGCAGTTCCATAAATTTATGGAACTGCCTTAAATATCATCATAAATTATTTATTAGCTAGCTTTTGTAAGAGAAGCAATAAAATCGGTTTTATTTACTTCGCCTAATAATTTTACATCTGTATAATCTGTATCCGTATCGATATCTTCTGGGATAACAAAGTAATATGCATTATTAGAAACGCCACTATTCATATAATACACTACATTCCCTATTATTTCAGAACTACAATATGTTACATCAGCAGTTCCTCCAAATATTTTCTTAACATTTTTTTCTACATAAGTATAAGTACCATCTTGCGCAATAGTGAATAGAACTATTGAATATATAACACTATCTTTTTCATAACTATAAGTTACTGTACTATCACTTACTTCAATACCCCTAGACATAGCTGTTCCACCAAAATCAATATTAATAGGAACTTGTTCGGTTTCTCCATCTACATTCGTTGTTAAGAAAGAACCGTCTTTGTTATAAACGCGAAGTATAGTATCTGACATAGCCAAAACATAATTATTAAGCATTTCAAATTGTGTATAGCCAAGGTTTTCAGTATCACTTGGATTGTTGGTATATCTTATCATCTTAGATTTGTCAAAAACAGGATTTGCTTTATCAAAAGTAAAAGAACAAATACCTTCTTCAGGTGAATTTAGTTCATTATCTTTTAATGTGAAATAGGCTGTAAAGGAATCATCATTGCTTGTTGCATCAATTAATGAAATTGTATAATTTGTATCAGTTCCTTGAGCACGAATATTTGCTGAATTTGCCAAAACCATTGGGTCGCCACCAGACCAGGAATAAGCTTTTAAAATATAATCTTCAGTATCTTCATTGTTATACATACAATAAATAATATAACCATCAACTATTTTATAATTTGTAAGTATTGTATCTTCTTCCACTTTACTATCTTCAAATTTTTTACTAGCTAAATTAATTGAATGAAGTTCGTTATCCCTAACATACATAAGATTATTATTTTCTACACTAAATACTACTGAAAAATCTTCAAATGAAGCTATTTTTTGAGTATCCGTTCCGTCAACCTTTGTACGCATAATATCCATTTCAGTTGATTTTTGGTCACCATTTCCATCACGAGATGAATTGGGAGATGTATAATAAATATAATCATTTACTATGTAAATTCCGCCATAAACGGTATCCGTACCATAAACTATTTTTGGTACTATAATTTGTGAATCACCATCAGGTACACCATTTTTCAATACTATTCTAGAAATAGCACCCTTAACAGGAACACCATATACATTATCAATATCAGTATTACCAGCGTTGCCATTAATAAAATAGAGATACTCTCCGTAAACAACTGCCATTCCACCATTACTTTCTATTTTATCGGAAAAATTAGTAGTTATCCCATTTGTTTTATAATTTTCGGTACAACCAACTAACAAACTTGATGCAATTGCTATTACAAGTATAGTTATTATCGTTAATAAAACTTTCTTTTTCATCACTTCTCCATCTAAAAAAAACATTATTTAAGTCTTTTAAATATTTATTTATACAAATTTACTTCAAAATTAATACAAACTTGTTTTTATATTATATAATAATTAAACAAATAATGCAATTAATTTTTTTCTTTTACCGCATATTTTCGTAAATCATTAACACTATCGAACACATAATCCGGTTTTGTATCACTTTTCATAAGCATAGGAAGGTCTGTTTCGCCTGTCAATACAAGGACACTTGTCATACCATTATTAATAGCGAATTTAATATCCGTATAAAGCCTATCTCCAACAAAAGCTATATCTTCCGAATTAGCATTGCAATGGTCAAAAACAAATTCTGCCATAGGGCTACAAGGTTTGCCAATTATTACATCAGGTCTATGCCCGTTAGTACTTTCTATAAGTGCCATAATCGCACCAGCATCAGGCATATCACCCTTATCCGATGGACAAACAAAATCAGGATGCGTAGCTATGTAGATACTACCATTAGAAATTAGATTAGTTGCGTGAAATAATTTTTCGTATGTTAATTCTACATCGAATGCAAGCACCACAATATCTGCCTTTTCGCCGATTTCAACAACTTCAATTCCATAATCACGAAATTCTTGCTTCAAGCAATTGGTACCCAAAACATATACATTTTTATAAGGCAAATGTCTATTTATATATTGCGCTGTTGCCATACCACTAGTTATAATTTGTTCTATTTTTGCATCATAGCCCATTTTATGAACTTTTTCCAAATAATCATATTTTGATCTACTACTGTTATTTGTTACAAAACAAACTTTTTTACCGCTTTTTGATAAGAGGTTAAGGGTTTCCATCGCACCTTCTAGTGGGATATCGCCCATATTTAATGTACCGTCCATATCAAATAAAAATACTTTAATGTCTTTCAAATCTACCATTTATTAATCCTTCCAAAATTCCTCTATTATTTATTTCCGCAAGTAGCGGATTGTCTTTAGTAATAACTTTTTGCAAAATTCTTATGGTTTCACATATATCAATATTGGGAAGTTCTACTAAGCAAGAAACCTTTTTTGCAATGGTTTGCAACTTAGTATCGCTTAATAATTGATTTTGTGCCATTCCCCGCCAATTCGGCCTAATAGAATTTATTCCCATTATTAACTCTTTTGCTGGAATAAGCATATCAAAAAAATCCCATTTTGTAAAGTACAACATCAATATATTAATAAAATAATCACATAAAAAAACTCTTTCATTTGATAAATTGAATTTTAATTTTGCACTACAACTCACAAATTCATATTGTCCTGACAACGCCAAACTTTCGACAGCTACTTTCATAAGCCTTATACTCTCACGCAAAAAATTATCCTCATCAATACCATCTATTAATAATTTTTTTATACTATCAATAATACCTATAATGCCTTTATTTTGGAATGGGAACATACTTTCGTAATAAGAAAACTCAATACATTCAGTTAGTACACTAAATAAACTTTGATATAAAATAAATGCAATATTAGTATCCCTAACATTGATTATTGAGGTATCAAAATATATAAATTCGGCAAATTTGTATTTTTCGTTATTAGTAAGTGTAGTACAAGAAAACATACCTAAATTAGGCTTTATACAATAATAAAAATATAAACTGTCCTTACTTAATCTCTTTGCTATAGTTAATTCTTTTTCATCGCCTATTGCTATTATCCCTTTTATAAATGTAGGAAATCTAATCGGTTTATTCGATTGAAAAAATTTCACATTATACAAAGCTGCATCTAAAGACTTAGCCATAATATCAGCTATTTTCTGGTCTTTATAAATTATTGCGATATTCCCGCCTGTCATAATTTTCTGAAACTGTTTAACAAATGGCAATACGCCTTCGCCAAAGATTGTACTTGTTTTGTCTCTTAAAATTATTGTTTTACTCTCTTCTCTTTTTTCAATACTATTATTTATCATAATCACTATTCCCCGATTTTCATATAGAATACTCTTAATTATACCCAAATTGGCAAACTTATTTCTGGATTTTTTGTCGAAAGCAATTTATTTCTAGGTATTAATAAAGTTAGCTAGTAATATATTAATATATATGAAAAATGGTGTCGACCGCAATTTTGTTATCAAATTAGTACTTATTTCTATTATGGCATTTGTTATATTAAATTTTTCTGTTGTTGCAAATTGTTTTAACTCATTAAATCTTATTTTAAGACCTATATATATTAGTTTTATATTTACTCTTATACTAATAATACCCACTGAGTTTATAGAAAACAAGATACTTAAAAAATTAAAACATAATAAATTAAAGCGTATTTTGTCTGTATTATTATCACTTACGATATTTATAGGCGTTATTTTTTTAATTTTGTGGCTAGCAATACCAACGGGCGTTAAGAGTATTGCTTTATTAATAGAACAACTAAGTTCAAATAATTATCTAAATACACTAACACAAAATAATACTTTTTTGCATCTAATTTACTTACAAGCACAAAAATTATTAAATGATTTCTTGGGTAAAACTATTATATTATTTCCCAAAATATTAGATTTAGCACAAAGTACTATATCTTGCCTTGCTCATATTTTAATTGGCTTATTTATTTCTATTATGCTGATAATAAACAAAGAACAATTGCGTAGTCAACTGCTTAAATTATTATCTATATATTTCAAAAAATCTAAATATAATAACTTTTTTGAAATATTAGAAATTGCTATCAACAAATTTTCTAGATATCTAGGCGGACAAATATTAGAAGCAATTATTCTAGGGTCTATTTGTTATGTCGGTATGCGAGTACTTAATTTACCTTATCCCGCACTTGTGGCAATAATAGTAGGTTTTTTTAATTTAATACCAATAGTTGGTGCTTATATCGGCGGTACTTTTTCAGCTATAATAATATTTGCAATTTCCCCAATTAAAGCGGTTATTTTTGTTGTTTTTGTACTTATATTACAACAATTAGAATCTGTAACTACATATCCTTTAGTAGTCGGTAAATATGTAGGTCTAAACGGCTTCTGGGTCATTGTAAGCATTATTATTTGGGGTGGGATTTTCGGCTTTTGGGGCATCTTATTAGGCGTTCCGCTTACCGCATTTTTACAAGAAATATTAAGAAGAAAATATTTATTAAAACAAAGTTCACAAAAATAAAAGCAAGAAAACTTTTCTTGCTTTTAATATATTTATTTACTTATTTGTTATAATTCTAGAATAAATTTTTCACTGGCTCTTCTTTAATGAATGTAACGGCTGCTCCGCCTTTAGCTTTACTTTCATAAAGTCCTTTATCCGCATTATTTATTATTTGCAATTGTCCAATATCATCTTCAGCATCCTTAAAACTTATTCCGATACTTACAGTTATATGGTCAAAATCATTTGCAAATTCGTGTTTTATATCTAAATTATTTATTTCATCAATAATCATATTTGCAAATTCTTCACATTCCTCAAAAGGTCTACCCGTAATTATAAAAGCAAATTCTTCTCCGCCATAACGATATACGCTAATATCATCATTTATAAAACTTCGGAAAAGCATTCCTATTTTATGCAAACACTGGTCGCCCATCAAATGCCCGTAATTATCATTAAAAGCTTTAAATTTGTCTATATCAAGCATTATGAAAGCAAAATCAGTTTCCTCTCTTTTGCATTTCTCAAATATATATTCAAATTGCGTATTAAATCTTCTTCTATTGCAAATTGAAGTAAGAGAATCAGTATTAGACAATTTAATAAGCTTTTTAGTCAACACTTCATTTTCTTTTAACAATCTAAATTGTTTTATTCTAGCATTTGCAAATGACCAACTTACGACAGAACCTATACATAATGCACTTATGGCATTAAGCATATTTACATAAAAATATGCATCATGTTTAAGATAATAACATAACACTATATAAACTACTACAGCAATAGTATTTATCATAAAATTAATAATTGGCGGAATAATAAAAAACAATTGTAAACCAACAATAAAAACTATTAATGCAATTGCTGGATATTCTATGCTGGTTATATTTACATATATAAAAAAGAAATATACTACAAAAATTTCTAAATAAATTAAAATTTGCTTGTTACTTGTACTATCTTTTTTCCTTTCCACAAGAATACCCAACATCAAAATAGCAAATTGTATAACTTTTATTAGAACTATACTATTTACAAAATTTCCTCTATTGATAGTAATTATTCCTGAAAATTCACCGACTAATGCACAACAATAAACAAAAATCATTACAGAAGATAGTAAAATTAAATTCTTATTATTATATTGACAAAATTCGTTTTTGAACTTTTTGAAAGGATTATTAAAATAACCTTCGCCTTCTTCTGAACATAACCAATTCATTTTGAAAAACAACTTTTTTGTTTTTTCAAAAAGCTCCTTTCTACAAATTTTTTTATTTTTCATTAAAATTTTTCCCTTTTGTATACTAGAATAATATAAGGGGATACAATTTTTATTGTTTCCCCCGTATTTTTTTTGTATTTCTATTGCTGACTATATTCTAAGGTATCAACTGCACTGAGTATATGAGTTGCATTAGGTCCATAATAATATGCATATTGATATCTGGATATAGAATAATTAGTTCCGTCTTTGAGCATTACTTCCATTTTGATAGTCGTGCCACCAAAATCAAAGGTAATATCTTCATCTAAATTAAATACAGGTATATAATAAGTATCTTCAGTTGCATTATAAAATTGCGAATCTACAACCGGGTCAATAGTTACTGTGACACTAGCTCCCACTGCAGATACATTAGAATATGTTCCAATTATATTTATAGTATTTACAAATTCGGTCAAACTATTATAAGTGTCAGCCAATTCTATATTGCTAAATTGTATATTGGTATAAGCATCTTCAATATAATGGAACGTCAATGGGTCACTACTATTAAATTGTTTGATATCACCAATGAATCCAATCATTCCTGACAATACACCACTTAAAGTACTATTATAAATAAACGATTGTTGCTGTTTTTTCATGCTACTAATATTAACAAAAGATGATGAATTAATAAGTCCTTTTTCTTTTAGTGTAATGATTGTACAATCAAGCACCGCAGAAGTCATAGCACCCGGTATATTGCTAAGAGTTGTCGTAGGTTCTATCAAACTTAATGCCCCGCTTGTTAGTTGCGTATTATCAAATATCTCATTTAATTGTAAAACCTTTATTTTAGTATTTAATCCGCCAATATTGGTATCCTTCAACGCTATAAGTATTGGCTCGCTTTTCTCGTGTTCTGGTGTGGTTGTTTCATAAACATCAATAATTTCACCTATTTTTGTATTATCTATCAAGTCATTAAACTTTTGTCCGCCAAGTTCGTTAACAAGCAAGTTTTCCGTTCCAAATATAGTAGGGTCTTCCTCTCCAACTGGCATTCTCATTTTGCGTAATACAGCGTGAGAACTTTCAGTTATGTCAATAACTTCACCTACTTTCAATATTTCTACTTTATCTGATACACCCATCATAGGTATAGTTAAGGTACTAGCGCTTTCACCTTCACCTTCAATAATATCTTTTGTTTGATATGTTTTATTACCAAATTCGTCTAGTGAAATAGTAGTACCGTCTTCATCATAGATATAATAAGATTTTAATGTGCAATATTTAAGAGCTTGTAAAGTTTTACTTGATGTATCAGTTATATCCATAAAATCGCACAAACAATTTTGACTAATCGCCTTATCACCCGCTTCCGCACCCAATTCATTAATTGGAACATTCGCCAAACTTTTTAATGCCGCATTACTGTTTTCATCTATAGTAAATATTTGATTAAGCGGTTTATCAGCTAAATCTTCAAAAGCAATATCAAGAGTACTTGACAAAAACTCCTCATTTGTAAATAATGGCATATCAGGAAATTCTATCCCCAATTTTTCCTTAGCTAAACTCATAGTCATATTGCTAGAAAGTTGCTGTCCTAAATTTTCTATAGTGGAATCCTTAATAATATCCTTGTCCACACCCAACATAGCATTAATATTGTCACTAATTACTGGCATACCAACAACATTTTCTATATCGCCTATTTTGTTAGAACTTAGATTAGATACAGTTTGAGCAAGTTGCTTACTCCATTCTAAAATAGTTTTGTTTTCTATATCCGCACCAAAATCAACAGCAATTCCATTATTATTAGCAACAGTTTCCACTTGTTTTAGTGTGCCTTGCTTGGTTAAAAAATAATATGCTACTCCCGCTTCTGCGCCTACAGCAACAATTATTCCTAAAACAAATGCTAAAATAATTGCTATAATTTTAGTCGTATATGTATTATATGTACTAAATCTCATTTTGCCTCCTGCGCAAATATTGGTATATTCCTATTTATATTAAGCAACACCTATTTTTGATATTATGCTATCAATAATGTTCTTAATATTGAAATGTGCAACTAACCAATTATATACAAAGTTTTTCTCGAAGAAAAATTTTGTTATTGTACTAGTATCAATTAATTTATTTACTGGTATTATAAATTCGTAAGTACCTAATAATTTTATTATAGCTAATGCCCCATAAACTATTATACCGGCTAATACTATACCCAATACCGCCCCGAGTAGTTTATCCACAAAATTGCCTAGATATGTCCTTTGAACAAATTTTTTCAATAAAGCCATCAATATATGAATTAAAATTGATAAAATAATTAGCAATATTACAAATGAAATCGCAAGCATAATATATCCTACCAAGGTTGCTACTAAAATAGAAGCAAACGCAACTTCTTGAGTGTCACTTAATTTATCACTTATTATACTTTCAATAGGCTTAGATAAAATCGATAATACACTACCTTTTAACAATGATGAAAATGGTTGTACCTCGCCTTCTACAGTATACCCTAATTTTTGCTCACCAGCAATTTCATAAAAACTAATCATTGCATTCGCATTGGGTATTTTGGAAGTAATGGGAGCGTCAATAGCAGTTGCTATTCGGTCATCTATTGTGGTCTTTTGTACAATAAATTGAGTTACTGTACCGACTAATACAATAGCCAAAATAATTGCACACAAACTACTTACTAGTCCAAAGAGCATTTTGTAAGCCCCTCTCCAAAGTGCAAATAAAATTAGTAATATTACTACTACTGCCACAATTATGTCTAATATTAGTCCAGTCAACTTAATACCCTCCTAAACAAATTACACTACTACACTATAAAATTCTACTATTATTATATATTCAAAACTCGAAAAATGTCAATAGTTATGCAACTTATTTTGTTAATAAATATATATTTATTTATCATATTCTATTAATATAGTCCTATAACCTATAAAATGTTTTATAAAATTACAAATTTTTATGAGTATTGCACTGCTTATTTATGTCAATATTATTAACTATGAAGTTGAATAATAATCAAAAAGATATTGTAATATTATGTGTGGGCACTACATCTGTAGTAGGTGATAGCCTTGGACCGAAAGTAGGCGATTTGCTTATTAATAATTATGATATAAATGCTTTTGTGTATGGCTCTACCCTAAGACCTGTCAATGGACTAAACTATGCTGATTATCTTTCTTTTGTAAGAAAACATCATAAAGAAAGCCTTATTATAGCAATTGATGCGTGTTTAGGTGATAAAAAAGAAATTGGTAAAGTCAAATATACACTAAATGGCTTGCGTGCAGGTGCAGCACTTGATAAAAATTTAGAAACGATAGGTGACCTCGCCATTTTAGGTATAGTTGCCAAAAAAAGTTCGAATAATTTCGATGCACTTAGTTTAGCTTCTCTCGCAACGATAGAATTGCTCTCCAAAAAGATTGCCCTTAGCGTATTCCATATCACTAAAATTTTATCAAAAAATATTAATTAAGATTATTTTTTGAATACTATACTATGATAATATAATGATAATATAATGATAATATAACACGATAATATAATATGATATAAAATTAAGTTGCCAAATTATTTGTTTATGTGATATACTAATCTAAATAATTTTTTTTTAAAAGAGGATAATAGTGGATAAGAAAAACGGAAAAAAATCTTTCATATATATAACTGTAGGAATAATTATTATAGTTGTACTTGCAATCTTATTTATGAATAGCCAAACAAAAAAAGTTCCTACAAAAGCTGAAAGTGAATTCAAAAATTACTTAGAATCAGGACGAGTAGCAGGAATTATTATGTCAGACAATTATTCAGCAAGAGTATTGCTATATAAAATTGAAGGTGATGAAGATGATATTGCTAATGGTTATTCTTTAGACGATTTCAAACAAAGTGCAAAAAAAAGTGATTTTAATGTTGTTATTACTTCAAGAAATGATTTAAGTGAAATGATAGATACTTATTATTTAGAATCTCTTGATGAATATAACAAAAGTATTGATGGTTTATCTGATGAAGCAATCAGCCAAATTCCGCAACCTACAAAACCTTTTGTACAACTTAATGACCCGAACAGCGGTATTAGTTGGTCAACAATTATTTCTGTTCTTAGCTTTGTGCTTATAGGCGGATTAGCAATTGTACTAATTATGACAATGATGGGGAACGGTAAAGGTAATGGTGCAGGTGGTGCTTTAAGTTTTGGTAAAACAAAAGCTAAACTAGCTCAAAATGTAAAAATTAGATTTACTGATGTTGCTGGAGCTGAAGAAGAAAAAGACGAACTAAAAGAAATAGTTGAATTTTTGAAACATCCAAAGCGTTTTACTGCTATCGGAGCAAAAATACCTCGTGGCGTACTATTAGTAGGTCCTCCAGGTACTGGTAAAACCTTATTTGCAAAAGCTGTTGCTGGCGAAGCAAATGTTCCTTTTTATAGCATATCAGGTAGTGATTTTGTTGAAATGTTTGTCGGCGTAGGTGCTAGCCGTGTGCGTGACCTATTCAGCCAAGCAAAAAAAACTATGCCTTGTATTATATTTATTGATGAAATAGATGCCGTAGGTAGACAAAGAGGCGCAGGAATGGGCGGTGGTAATGATGAAAGAGAACAAACTCTAAATCAATTGCTTGTACAAATGGATGGTTTTGATACTAATGATGGTATTATTATTATTGCAGCGACCAATCGTGTAGATATATTAGACCCTGCTTTACTTCGTCCAGGTAGATTCGATAGACAAATATATGTTAGTAGTCCTGATGTAAAAGGTAGAGAAGCAATTTTCAAAGTTCATTCTCGTAACAAACCAATTTCACCAGATGTAAATTTCAAAAACTTAGCTAGACTAACTGCTGGATTTTCTGGTGCTGATATAGCAAATCTATTAAATGAAGCAGCTATTTTAGCCGCTAGACATGATAGACAAGTTATTTTAATGGTAGATATCCTAGAAGGCATAAATAAAGTTATTGCAGGTCCTCAAAAGAAATCTAGAGTTACGACAGAATCAGATAAGAGAATTACTGCTTATCACGAAGCTGGACACGCTATAGTCGGTTATTTATCTAAACATTGTGATGCAGTTCAAGAAGTATCTATTATTCCTCGTGGACTAGCTGCAGGCTATACAATAAGCAGACCAAAAAATGACAATAGTCATATCACTTATAACAAACTTAATGATGAAATATGTATGATGCTTGGCGGTCGTGCTAGTGAAGAAATAGTAATTCAAGATATTTCTACCGGTGCAAGTAACGACATAAAGAGAGCTACCGACATAGCAAGAAAAATGGTTTGTGAATGGGGAATGAGTAAAAGACTTCCTAACTTATTCTTTGGTGGTGACCAAGAAGTATTTATAGGTAGAGATTATCAAACACAAAATAGTTATGGCGATAAAGTTGCTAGCATAATTGATGAAGAAATCAAAAAAATTATTGATGATAATTATGTAATAGCACTACAAGTTTTGCGTGACAATCGTACTATACTTGATAATATGGTAAAATTATTATATGACAAAGAAACCATATACGGTGATGAAGTTACTATGCTTATGAGTGGAAAATCATTTGATGAAATCAATGCTTATATCGATGAGAAAAAAGAAAAAGAAAAATCTTATGATATCCCAGCACCAATAATCAAACCTGTTTTTGACAAAGCAAGTACAATAATTGTTACTGAAAAAGAAGATGGTACTAAAGCAGAACCAGATAATGATAAAGAAAAAACTGTAGAATTGCCAAAGGAAAATAATTCCGATAAAAACAATGATACAAATAATGAAGAAGATAAATAATCTATTAATAATTTCTTAAAAATAATACAAAACCACCAGCTAAGCTGGTGGTTTTTAAGTTTATAGAGTATAACCCTTTCTTATATTAAACTCCACACTTTTATTTTTTTCTTTCTTCATTCTTATCTTCAGTATAATATAATTGCTATAATCTCTCAATTGCTAACTGCCAACTCTTACCGTTTTTTGTCTCAATCTTCAAAGCTTCTAGCTCATATTCTTTTGGATAAGTAATATTCTCTATATCCTCTATCTCCATAATCAAGACCTCTCCGATTGAATAAATCAATTTGTTTTCCATACTGCACCTCCTTATATTATTAACTTAATTATAGTCCTAACATATTCCAAATGCAAGTATTTTTGGAACTTGTTGGCCATAATTATTAGTAATGGAGGATTTACTTATGGTTAATTTGTCAATATTTGCCGAAAGGATCAACGAGCTAATGTTCGATAACAAAACAACACCAGAAGCTTTGTCAAAAGTGTTAGGTGTTGACCTTTCATTGATATACAAATATCTAAGAAAAGAGTATATACCTTCC
>Ga0172378_10001497_pt1 | contig 21630 bp, 17 predicted proteins | sample GrowelOW332metaG_FD_119755 | JGI IMG/M metagenome (GOLD analysis project Ga0172378, IMG submission 119755) | Groundwater microbial communities from an aquifer near a municipal landfill in Southern Ontario, Canada - Pumphouse #3_1 metaG | ecosystem: Environmental > Aquatic > Deep subsurface >... | reverse complement strand
TTTCATACGGATCTGATTAATAAATACCAGAATAGTGTTCGACTTGCCGATAATCGCTGTAAGCTTACGGAGTGCCTGACTCATAAGACGGGCCTGCAGTCCCATGTGACTGTCTCCCATATCACCCTCTATTTCTGCCTGCGGAGTAAGAGCTGCAACAGAATCGACAACAATGATGTCGACTGCACCGGAACGAATAAGATCTTCTGCTATCTCAAGAGCCTGTTCACCCGTGTCCGGCTGTGACACCCATAAATCGTCAATATTAACCCCGAGATTTTTTGCATACTGCGGATCAAGCGCATGTTCCGCATCAATAAACGCCGCAATACCGCCTAGTTTCTGCGCTTCGGCGATTGCCTGTAGTGCAAGTGTCGTTTTACCTGAAGATTCAGGGCCATACATTTCGATGATACGTCCGCGGGGATACCCGCCAATACCAAGCGCTTCGTCGAGAAGAATGGAACCGGACGGAATAACGTCGAATCCTGCGGCGTTTGCTTTCGTCCCGAGCTTCATGAGAGAGCCGGTGCCGTACTGTTTTTCAATCTGGAGCCTTGCAGCCTCCAGAGCCTTTAGTTTTTCCGACATATCAGTCGGTTTAGCTGTTTCTGTTGTTGCCATTGACGCTATTTCCTCCCGTAAATTTCCCACCATACTATAAATAGACGATTTTTCATCATTTTCCGCACAACTTTACGGTTTTTCCAGAAAATCGTTCACACTCTGATATACTGCATGTCCCTCAATACAAAGTTTTCCATTCTCTGCCGTCAATTGTCCAAGAACTTTCACCGGCTTGTCGTTTGCAATTCCAGGATTTGTATCAAACCGGAGAGGAACTATCCCGGTTACTTTTTCCATCGTTTCGTAACCGACCAGCAGATCGCAGCGGAATACCGTTCCCTGACTTTCTGCATTGGATATACGCCCGGACCAGACAACATAACACCCCATATACAGATCGGAGTTTTTCATCACCTCTTCATACGACGGGCTGTCTGTAATCGTATCGAACGTCGGCACAGAAAGATAACTCATAAGTATCCGTGCTTTCTGTTTTATTGAAGGAACCGCGTTTGAATTGAGCAGACGGTTTATCTCAACCTGCGCAGCATTATCACGGTATGCCTGAAAATACCGCTGCGCTTTCTCGTAGCTGCCTGTTATCTCTTTGTCCGAAAGTATGAATTTATAGGCACTGCCTGTCATGTCCGTTTCCTGCGCATGTTTCGATTCGTCGGCAGACAACACAAAACTGCTCAGGTCCGCACGGGTTCCCGTAGAAAACTGCTTCCGATGTTCTGCAAAATGCATTATAAGTATAAAACTAAGCATGCATGCTGCAACAGGCAATATAACTCCCAGAATTCTATCAGGATTTACACCGACAGGGGGATAAAACTGCTCCATTTTGCCACTGTCAACCCACCGGCAGATTGTACTGTAATCGCCTTTCGTACGTATAAATTCAAGAGCCTTTTTTGCAAGCACGTTACGCGGTTCATTATCAAGTATCTCAAGATAATACTGAATCGCACGGTCTGTATCGCCGCGGCGGAGAAATATAGCAGCCTGACCAAGCAATAACGTCGTATCAGTAAGTTTTATGTCCCGGGCACGCTGATAATACGACGAAGCGGTACCGGCGTCGCCGACATACAGATATGAAGTCGCAAGCAATACATAGTAGTCAAAGTTGCCTTCATAAATTTCATTACGGCCTTCCAGAAGCCGTATAGACGCCGAAAATTTCCGGCGTCTCATCAACCCCTGTGCAATCTGAAGAACATCGCGTGCCATCTGTTACTGCTGCCTCAGTTTAGCAAGGATTGCATCAAGCTCGGCATTAAGCCGGAGCAGCTCGTCACGATTCACATTCTTGTCGTTGTCTTCAAGTGCATTTATTTTACTGATAAGCGCACGTATATATTCAGGGTCAAGTTTTTCTTCCGTTATTACATCAAACGGAACATCCGGTGCAGCTTTCGCAGCAGGAGCAGGCAGTATCGCACCCGGCGCTGATACAGGTTCGGCCTTTTCAGAGGCAGCCCCCGTAAGCGACGCCAGATATGCAGCACCTGCCGGAGTTTCATCGTCAGCGGAGACAGCAATATAAAACACAACAGACGATGACTGTGCAGGTTTTAATTCAAATTTTTCCCAATTTACCGCTACTGCAGAATTGTTATACGACATGACGTTGTCAAAAGAACGTGTTGTCGAAGCAACCGGTTCCCACAGGGGCAGAGAAATAATATCCTTATTACCGAGCGTCACGAGGGACGGCGGAGTAATGTCACCACCGTCAAGCAGCAGCTGAACTCCGTATCCCCTACCCTGAGATAAAATCCATTTTTCGTTTTTCATCGTCCGGAATTGGACTTCCGAATTGACGGCTCTCGTCCGTGCCGTCGAAAAATGAGTGTCGGTTCTCTCCCCCAGGACAGTGTCGAACACCCCCTTTAAAGCAAACGTATCTGTACGTGTTTTTCTGTTTGTTACCGTAATTTTGATCTGAAGCATATCATCATCGCAGTCTGGTGTTGTCTTCATGAATGTAAATTCCACAGAAACATCCGCTGCCTTCGGAATTGTATACAACAGACTTCCACCGGCAGCAGTTTTTGCAGCAACTGATTCGACCCCGTTTGATTCATTGAGCTTGTATTCCGTTCTCCCTGCGCGGAGCAGAAAATACGTCGATGCAAACTCATCATAATCGACGAAAACGGGATACGGCCTCCCTTCTTTATCCACAGCGTATAACTGCCAGATACCGAAATTCCCCCGCAAAATAAGTTTTATTTTTCCTGATTCACATTTAACGGAAGCATCTGATGTTACTTTTCTTTCAAGCGTCGTGTCCGGTCCGGCATCGTCATTACGTTTTTCGTTGTCCGCTGCAGTCAGCAAAGAAACTGTCAATACCATGATACATGCAGCCAGCAGTGTTCTGTATATTTTCATTATCTGCCTCCTGCGTTCTGCTTATCCAGCAGTTCCTGTACTTCTCTGGCTTTCGCTTTCAGACGGGCAATCTCATCAGAATTTCCGCTCTCTGCATCTGGCACAGACACAACAGCATTATTCTGAAGCTGCACAATCTGTTTCTTCAATGCAGCTATTTCATTCTGAAAATCTGTATTCTGTTTCTGCAGGTCTGCAATTCTTTTTACGTTTGCGGCGGCAGACGACGAATCGTACATTTTCAGCTGTTTCTCATAGTCTTCTTTTGCTGAAAGGTATTCCTCCCCCGTCTTCTTGAGCAGATACAGAAGTTTTTCTTCCCGTGTCCGCTGAGCAATAGTCTCAATACGATATTGTGCGGCAGATGACTTTGCATCTCCCTGATATTCGTTTACGATACGCTGGTACAGCGGAAGAGCTTCATCATAATCATATCCCGCATAAAACGATTCGGCAATCCAGAACAGAGCAGAAGCGTACATTTCATGTTCCGGATACTGATGGCAGAAATCACTGAGCCATAGAACAGACTTTTCATACTGTCCAAGATAAAAAAGAGCCCTTCCCTTCTGATACCGGATATATGCAGTATACATACTGTCCGGAAAAGAACGGATGAATGCATCACAGTCGGCAGATGCGCTTTTGTATTCGCCTGCATACATTTCTGAAACAATAAGCATATACCAGGAATCAGCCGTATTGTTTACAGAATATGAAACTGCCTTACGCAGTAGAACCATAGCCGAATCCCAGTCACCTGATTTAAAAGCGCTGCACCCCTGCACAAAGGCTGCATTTTCCACAGTATTTTCAGCAGAGACAGGTACTGCACATACCAACAGCAGTACGGCTGCAGCGGCAAGTTTTATCCGCTTAAGTTTCATACTTACTCCCATTTGAACTCCCCTTTAAAAAAGGCAGAGCCGGATACAATTATGTCGGCACCCGCGGTAACAACACGTTCGACAGTCTGATTGTTAACGCCGCCGTCAACAGAAATCTTATATGAAAGCCCCCGTTCCTCTCTGATACGTACGAGTGCAGCAATTTTTTCAACACAGGACGGAATAATTTTCTGTCCGCCGAAACCGGGATTAACAGTCATAACAAGCACAATATCCACAAACGGCAGAACTTCAGAAAGTGCAGAAACAGGCGTTGAAGGGACAATCGCTATTCCTGCTTTTTTTCCCAGTTCTCTGATATGACAAAGCAGCCGGTGTATATGAACTGTACTTTCAAGGTGAAAAGTTATCCAGTCAGCGCCTGATGCAGCAAAGGAATCAACCTGGTATTCAGGACACTCTACCATAAGGTGAACATCGAATGGCAGTCTGGTAAGCGGTCTGATTGATTTAACAACAGGTTGTCCATACGTAATCTGAGGTACAAAATGTCCGTCCATGACATCTATATGAATGGCAGAAGCATGGTTTTGTTCTATCAGCCGTACAGCGCCTGCCAGATCGGAAAAATCAGCAGAAAGCAGTGACGGCGCCAGTATAGATTTATTCATTTTATTCCATTATAGCTGAATACACCTGTATTGTCTATTCTGAAAAAAAATTTACGAATTCCTCCAAAAGGTGCTTGACATGTTTTGCTAAAGCGTGTATAAAGTTTTCTTCAATTTCACAAAATTTATCATTGACTAAAATTCGCATTCCAGTATAATGAAAGACAGTCGCTATGGAGATTCAAACGGAAAACGGGCTAAAAGAAGCATTCGGATACTTAGAAAACGCCAACCCGGAAGAGGCTGAAAAGATTCTGGCAGGGCTTTTCGAATACGATTTCGAATGTCCGGAGCTTGTTTTTACAGCAGACTGCTGCAATTTCTGGATTCCATATATTAAGTCGCTGGCAGAAATGGAAAATCCATTCGAACGGGGAGAAAGCCTTCTTACAGAATGGAAAACGTTTCAGGCTTTTGTCGCAAGAAAGGAGCACCCGTACGAGCCTGCTTTGTATTCGGTAAGCCGCGGTATTTTTTCCCGTGCACTGGAAAACTATACGCAGTTGTTCGATGAACGAAATCCCGTCCAGAAAGCTGAAATTTACCGTAAAGCAGGACTCTGCTGCAAAAAGCTCGGTAAATACGAGGATGCGCAGCATTGTCTTTCTGTTGCAAACAGTACACAGCCGGGACTTGCAGCTGTTCTTGCAGAACTTGCAGACTGTTATGCACTCTGCGGTGGGGACCGGAATGCAAAAATACTTTTCCGGGAAGCTTTCTTCATTGATCCCGAACGCGTCGACATCAGCTTCCTTGATTCCAGGCTGATTACGTGTTTGATCGAAAAAACAGCAGAAAAAGGATACACAGGAGCAGTTCTGCAACAGTGGATTCCCGTATACGGAGTACTCTGGGGAATCTTCAATGTAAAGCGGGAGCTCAGACCGCAGGAAGCAGGAAAACTGAAGCAGGAAATTTATGCGCTGGAAAACGAAATGAAGGATCCGTCAAGCGATGCAGCAGTGCTTACTCCCCGCCTCATCAATCTGTATTTCTGGCTTATCGACTATTACGTCGCTGCAAAAGATACAGGAAGGCAGATTAATGAAGTTTTATTAAAAATAAAGATACTGGATTCTGCGATTTACAGTATGTATATCAAATAATCCGTTTCAAGAACGAATAGAGTTTATATTAACTGTTTCGATTTTTTTATAGGAGTTTTTTTATGGCTGATGAAGACCTCGTAAAACAAGTTCAGGACATGCTTAAAGAGGAGACATGGACTCGTGCAACGATCAGCAACTACACGAAGAATAACCTCGTAGAGCTCGCAGGAATTGTCGAAAAGATCCGTGCAAGCAGCTGCATAGATGAAGTACAAAAAAACTGCGACGAGCACCTGACTCACACAAAAGACAGTATTATCGCACTGTATATTTCCGGTATGCTCTCTCTGTATAAAGGTACGCTTGACAACTCAGCGCTCGTAACACTTGTTGATATCTTCCAGAAAAATCACAAAGAAACGGTTGTTGTTTACCTCTGTGAAACTATTCTTTCGGACGATCCGAATAACAAATTTGCACTCCGTACACTTGCTGACTGCTACAGAGCAGACAACAACGAAAAGGTCTGGGATTTGTACGAAAAAATCGTAAAACTCGATTTTGAGGAAGCGGATCTTGCAAAAATACTTGCCGAACATTATGAATCCGAAAAGGATATGGAAACGGCCATAGAATATTACAAAAAAGCACTGCTTCGATGTATCAATTCAAAAAATATAAACGTAGTTAAGGAAATGTGGACAAAACTTGTCCAGCTTATTCCGCAGGAAATCGACTTCTTCATGCTTGCAAAACGTAAAATCGCGAAAACAATCAGTGAAGACAAGAGTGCCGTGCTTATGCAGGAACTCTATACATGGTATAAAAACAACAAAAAATGGGATACCGCGATCGACATTCTCAAACAGATTCTTGAAATCGATCAGCACGATACATGGGCCAGAAAGGAAATTGTCGACTGTTACCGAGGAAAATACGAAGGCAGAGATCATCTTGAGGACTATATCCGCTCTTCAAACCTTACCGCAGGTTTCCGCAACGTATTCGAAGCTATAAGCGATTTTGAAAAACATATCGCCTTCGACGCGCACAGTTACGTATTCCACCGCTCATGGGGCGTCGGTATCATACGTAAAGTCGAAAACGACACACTCATCATCAACTTCGGAAAAAAATACGGTATTCATGAAATGTCGCTCCGCATGGCTGTAAGCGCACTTACACCGCTTTCAAACGAACATATCTGGGTACTGAAAGCTACAAAAAAGCAGCAGGAACTTGCAAAGATGATAACGGAGGACAAAGTCTGGGCACTCAAGACAATCATCAAAAGTTTCAACAACAGCTGTGATTTCAAACGTATAAAAGCGGAACTTGTTCCGTCCGTTCTCACGCCGGGACAGTGGACATCATGGAATTCCGCTGCAAAACGCATTCTTGAAACCGATTCATCATTCGGCGTTGATCCAAACGACATCTCTATGTATACTGTCCGCGACCATGATGTAAGCCAGGATACGAAACTCTCCAATGAATTCAAAGCGCAGAAACAATTCTTCTCCCGCATCGACATTCTCATGAAATACGTCGAAAATGATGAAACAGACAAGAGCAGCGAAGCGTTCGGAGAAATGTTTTCATATTTTATCGGCTTTCTCAAAACAGTCACAAAAGTCACCGATCAGGTACTTGGCGCATATCTTGTTGTCCAAAAAATCAGCAGTATCCTGCCGGCAGCTGCATTCCAGTGTAAATACACGTTCAAGGAACTGTACGACCACATTGACGATCCCCGCGCAATGTACATTGAACTCAAAGATACAAAAAATACGACACTGCGGCAGGATTTTCTTGCAGACATCAAAATGCTTCCGGACTGGGACGACCAGTATGTCCGTCTCTTCCCGACCGTTCTTGAAGGCAGCATGCTTGCAGCTCTGGTCAATGCAGGAAAAACAGAAATGGTAAAAAAACTCGCAGTCAGTTGTTTCGAAAATTTCAAGGACAACAGACAGGCTGTTCTCTTCTTCTTCCGCGAATGTCAGGACGATGCATGGTTCAAGGAATCTGGTATTACGTATGAAAAACAGCTTATCGCGCTTATCAATATCATTGAACAGACTTTCCGGGAAATCAACAACCATGTCAATACCACGGAAAACAAGAAAGTCAATAAAGCGGCAACACTGCTTCTGTTCAAGGACGATACACTTATCACGTATATGTTCCAGAACGATGAGGATACAGTAAAACGCATGTATACACTTATCAACGATATCACTGATATTGATCCGTCATATAAGGCTCTGCTCCGCAATAAAATACTTGAGAAGTATCCTGACTTTAAATTCCAGGTTTCAGAAGAAAAAGCCGGAGTCCAGCGCCACGGTATGATTGTTACTGCAAAGAAGCTGGAAGAAAAGAAAGAACAGGCAGAGCATATTCAAAGTGTCGAAATCCCGGTAAATTCGAAAGAAATCGGTGAAGCACGCGCACAGGGAGACTTAAAAGAAAACGCAGAATATAAAGCCGCAAAAGAGCATCAGCATTATCTTAACGTCACACTGGCAAAACTCCAGGAAGAGCTTAACCGTGCCGTTGTCTTTGATCCGACTACAATTACGACTGCGATTGTTTCGTTCTCAACTACTGTAACGCTCCACAATAATGATACAAATAATGATGAAGAATTCACAATCCTTGGTCCATGGGAATCAGACCCTGACAATGGAATCATTTCTTATATGTCACCTTTCGGTAATGCGCTCATGGACAAAAAAACTGGTGACAATGCGGTATTTTCCATTAATGACCACAAATATAACTATACAATAAAAGAAATTAAAGTCGCACGAGTCTGATTTCCTGTCTGTTTCCGCTTATAAAAAGAGATGTTCAAAAACTTTATTTTTGAACATCTCTTTTTGATTGCCACAACAGTCTGTTTTCAGGTATTCTATATATATGAAACGCAGCAAATTTTCTGTTTACCCCATAGTATGTATCTCTGCCGCACTTCAGGCAGTATTTTTTTTAAACGCATGCGGCTCGAACGAACGAGTCCGGAGCCTGCCTTTCCCGAATCCTGCCGCATACAATTCTACTGCCGTTCCCGGAAAATCGCTGAATAATATTGAAGACGACGTATCCATAAACGGAAAATTACCAGAACATATATATATTGCAACGCTCACACAGACATTTGCACACGGATATGAATTCTGTATATCCCGCGGAAAAATCATGATGAAAAAAAAGAACAGCAGTTCATGGGAATTATTCCAAAAGACAGGGCTGCCGTTTTCTACCAAAGTCCAGCTGCCGAATACAGGATGGTTTTTACCACCTGAATCAATCACTGAAATTGCAGCCGACGACGACACACTGACTGCTTTTGATAATTTCGGACGCATGTATGTCTGCCCGCTTGCGAAAAATCATTTTGATAAAAAATTCGCATGGTCATGCGGATTCGGATGGCCGGATAAAAAGCAGCTTGTACAGAACAAGCTTGTGGAGAATAAACGCGGATGGGCAACAGGTACACGCAGAGGAAACATTGAATGGTACACGGACAGGTTCGGAAACGAACATCACTGGGGCACGATGGGTGTAACGACAGTCTATTTTCTTACGAAAAACGGTCAGGAAATACGTTTTACCGATTCAGGCCTTCCGGCAGACTTAAGCAAGACAATTCTTGGTCCGGAACGCGGCAGCTTTATTGCTGAAAATATCAGCGCATCAGGTTCTACGCTCTTTCTCATCGATAAATCAGGAACGATGTATACACGGCTTATTGACTACGACACGATGGGCTGTGACCCTATGTTCTTTAAATATACATATATCGCTGAAAAACAGCCGTATAAAGGCAGTGATTACCGTTCAAATTTTACGCGGTGGGGACTGCCGAATGAGGACTGGTACAGGCAGCCGGATATTCCCCTTCAGGAAAAAGCACTACTGACAAAATACATCTGCATATTTCAAGACGGGAAAGGCAATAATGCACGTATTCTCCGCGTCGCAGGTCTTTCTTCTGATGGAAGCACCGGTTACTACTGGAAAAACATAGCCGACAAAAAATGGCAGTTTGAAAAAGTACCTCTTGTCCTTCCTTCTGAATCATTTTTTTCTCCGGCCGACAGAGGAAGAACAATCAGAGGAAATAAAAATGAATATGCATACAGTGGAATACTTATGAAGGACAACACTGCTGTAGCGGATATTTCATTCAGTATCGACGACATGACGCTGACAAGTGAAGGTTCATGCACCTTGAAAATCACAAAAGGAAATGAAACGAAAACTATTCCTCTTTACCTTGTGGAAATGTGGACATTCATGACACGCTACGATCCGGTATTCGATAATACACCGAAAAGCTTTTTTGTTACGCCGCATTTCACTGAAAACGATATTACATCAGCCGATTCAGACTTTAATACAATACTCTCGACTCTTTTCAATGGTAAAAATCTGGAATTGTTTTCCGCAACAGCAACTGCGACAGGTTCATATCTCGCTTTTGATTTTGACAAAAAAGATACGACGTATACGATTGTTCTTCAGGGGACCGGAAAATCGACAGGGACATTTGCTCCTCTCCTTCCTTCTACCGGCAGCAAGAAGGAAAATAATAATATCTGGCTCGACACGGCAAAGCTATACACAGAGGCGGATATTGCATCAATTGATAAAACAGCGGATGCGAACAGGCAGAAAATACATGATACCGAAGAAAAAATCAGAAAATACAAAGAAGATGCTGCTGTAACTGATATTTCACGCTGGGGATACAATATTGCGGACACACTTGCAGCTATTACTCTCTTAAAGCAGGTTGATATGCCAAAAATCAAAACGATGACAACTTTCGGAGGAAAACTTATGACACAGAATGCAGACAACTTCCATCTGCTTTCCGAATACAAATCGTTCGAATACCCATATGAAATACAGCTCGCTGAAAACACCATCAGAGAATGTACAGCACTAAAAGAGCGCATTAAAAGCAGCAGTAAAACCAGAACGGACAATTCGTTCCGTAACAACTACCCCGGATATTTTTCTATGCTCAACCTGCCTCAGGAAATGGAAGGTACTCTTTTTTTAGGGCAGAAAAAAACTCCTGCATGTATTCAGCGCATGGACAGAGAACAGAAAATACCTGTTCTGCTTCTGAAATATGGTGATACGAAGCGTCGTCAGTATATAGTTATTGAATTTACATCTCTTATTTCTGATGTTCAATTATATATAAAGGCAGAAGATGCACAGAACGAAAATCATGCGTTTACAACAGCCGTCATATACCGTATACTCTCGTCGAACAGTCCGCTGCTCGGAAAAAAACGTATTGACGATTATATTACGAGTAAAGCAGGAATTTTCACATGGGACGGGAAAAATATGTACCTGACTTTGCAGCAACAGGCAGATAACTATACACCGCTCTTTATAAGCAAAAATACGGAGGCCAATAATGACAATTGAAGAAAAAAAAACTCGCATTTCACAGCTGCGGCGCGGCAAAAAAAATTTTGAACAGTCGATTTTTCTCTGCATTGCAGCAGCATGTTTTGTTATATACGAAATTTACCAGGCAGCGACGAAAGATTCTCCCGACTGGTATTTCTATCTTTTCATGGGAGCTATAACAGCGGCAATGGCGGGAATAGCTTTCTGGAATTACCGTAAATCACAGAAAGCATCTGCAGAAATAAAAAAACTTATCGAAGAAATAAAGACTGAAAATCCGGAAGAACAGATTCCGGAAGATACTGACCAGCGCAGATTTTTTTGATATACTCACAACACAATGATTACTTTTCTTGCAAGACTCAAAGGTACGCGTGAATATGAAATACTGCATGCTCTTGATGCTGTTTATACAGCAATTGAAAAGCGGGAATCTGTCTGGAAAACAGCAAGCAGAGTATCCTGCACGGACGGATGCGGAACATGCTGCATTGCGTTTGAACCGGATGTTCTCGACTGTGAGGCTCTGTATCTTGCACTGTGGCTTATCGAAAACGAACCAGCAGCCGCACGGGCAATACGCGACGGAACATACCCGATGAAGCGCAGCGATAATCCGGACGGATGCTTTCTTTATGATCCCGATAACCCGTACCACTGCACGGTATACGGAGGACGCTGTCTTATCTGCAGACTTTTCGGATACTCAGGGGACCACGGCAAAGACGGAAGTACACGGTGGAAACCGTGCCGCTTCCTTTCCGATACCATTCTTGCATCCCACAATCCACAGCTTACTCACCGCCAATATGAAAGTACTGAACTTTTCCAACTCTTCAATGCTCTTCCTCCTGTTATGTCCGATATTATGAGTCAGGTACTTTCACTTTCTCCCGGTTCATCCGGAGCGACATATCCTCTCCGTGAAATTCTACCCGGGGCGATACAACGTATACAATTCACTCTTATGTATAATTCCCTGAATCCGGAAGATCCTGACAACATAAGACCGGAGTCTGCATGAGCAGTCTGCAGGAACTTCTTCCAGGCATTTATGTAGTCCCCGGTCCGACAAACGTCGGTGCGGTAAGTGTCTGTACTACTGAAAAAAAAGATGTTTACCTCATAGATTCCGGCGGCAGCGCTGACGACGGAGCGCGGATTTACGGAGAACTGGAATCTCTTTTCGGGAAAAACGAATTTACGCTGAAGGCAGTTATAAATACACATTCTCATGCAGACCACTCCGGAGGAAACGATTACTTTGTAAAAAAAACAGGATGCGGTGTCTGGATGTCGTATCTTGAAAAAGGAAGCATGGAAAATACGCTGATTCAGTCATCTGTTGCATGGGGCGGTTATCCGCCTCCGGAACTGCAGACGTCTTATTATGTCCCCGCGCAGTGCAGCGTAACGCGGATCATCTCCGGGGATGACAAAGTTACACTGGACGATGGGAAAAAACTCAGTTTTATTCCGCTGCAGGGGCACTATTTCGGGATGCTTGGCGTTGAATGTACGACAAAGGACGGAAAAAACGTCATTTTTACAGGAGATGCAGTTTTCGGACGGACTGTCATCGGTAAATTTTCGATTCCCTTTATGTACAGCGTAGGTGAATTTATGAAATCGCTGGATACACTCTGTTCTACAAAAGCCGAGTGGTACGTACCAAGTCACGGAGAAGCAGTCACGAGAATAATGGAAACAGCTGAAATGAATAAACTTGCCGTCCTTGAAACTGTTGAATGCATCATATCGATTTTAACAAAAAAAAAGCTTTCTGCAGAAGAATTGCTGACCGCAGTCGCCAACGAGAACGGTATTCCTTTAAAACTACCGCAATATGTACTTATTGGAAGTACGCTGCGCTCATTTCTGTCATATCTCTATAAAACCGGACATATCACATATGTTATAGAAAACAACAAAATGCTTTGGTCAGTAAAAAAACAGAACATCATCCGATAATTCCGGGCTGCAGATTTCAGCAGTCAAATCCTTTTATTCTGGCAGTTTCATCCCAATTTTGAACAATTTTTACACCGCTTGATGTACCAATTCTGTTTGCACCTGCTTCAAGCATGCTTACAACGGTTTCGGACGAGCGGATTCCACCGGAAGCTTTTACACCCATATCTTTTCCCACAACACTGCGCATAAGTGCCACATGATGGGTACTTGCACCGTTAGGCAGCGGTTTGCCGTCGATTCCTTTCGGACTTGCAAAACCGGTCGATGTCTTTACGAAATCTGCACCGGCATTCTTTGAACATCTGCAGCAGATTTCAACAGTCTTATCGGCAAGGAAGCATGTCTCAAGAATTACTTTCACAATGATTGCTTTTCCGGCATGCGCACCTTCAGCGCGGGCAGTCTTCACTACAGCAGCTATATCGGCCTCGACATTGTCGAATCTGCCGTCCAGTGCAGCACCGATATCAATTACCATATCAACTTCATCAGCCCCGTTTTTAATGGCATGCACAGTCTCATCAGCTTTATCTTCCGGCGGAACTGCACCAAGAGGAAAGCCTATTACAGTGCATACATGTACACCGCTGCCGGCAAGTTCTTCTGCTGCAGTTCTGACATATACCGGATTTATACATACTGATGCAAATTTATATTTTTTTGCTTCTGTACATAACGTTACTATCCTTGTCATACCGGCTTCAGGAGCAAGAAGCGTATGATCGATCATTGATGCTATTGTTTCTTTTTTCATTGTTATTACCTTCCGGAATCGGAGTATAGCAGTCTTGCGCGGTTCAACGCAATAGTGTAATATAACAGCGTATCTTTTTTACAGGAGTATAATTATGGCTTACAAAATCGACAAAACTAAATGCGTAAACTGTGGAACATGCGAACCGGACTGCCCGGTTGGAGCTATTTCAGAAGATGACAATGCCCGCAAAATTGATGCAGAAAAATGCATCGGCTGCGGAACATGCGCAAGCGAGTGTCCGACTTCTGCTATTGCTGAAGAGTAAGCGGTTAAAATTTTAAAACAACAGATTTTGCGAAAGCAAAATCTGTTGTTTTAAATAATTTTAATATGACAAAAAATATCAGTTCTTCTATCCGGAAACATCTTTTCTCGGCCGGAAAATTCGCGGTTCTTATTGCTGCATGTATTGGTTCAGGTGTTATTATTGTGTGGCCGCTCTGGCGTTTTGCAACATCCGCTCCTGTGCTGTATACGATCGTTGTCGTTTCATTGTTCACCGTTTTCGCGGCATACCGTATTATACGGGCAATCCGTTCATCATCATGGAAAAGTGTGGTCCGTGTATTCCTGCATATTGCAATCATTACTGGCGGATTGTATGCAGCAGTTATGCTTGTGTTCAGCGGTTACCGACTCCTTGCAATTCCCGTTACCATCCTTATTCCTGTTCTGTACATCATAAGTTCACATCTTCTGACCCGGTTCTGATATGCAGAAACATATACTTTTTCTCGAGGGAGCACTTATACTGTTGTGCACTGCATCTGTTTTTTCAAATTCCGTAAAACTCGATGCACAGTATCTTCCACTTATTCCCAGGCTTTCATCAAACGATGATATTTATACTCAGTACTGCGAGGATGTTGAACAGAATTACATTCATGCAGCTGCAGGAAAAAGCACAAACAGACAATTTTATGCATATAAAACATCAAAAAACGACACTTTATTTACAATTGCTGCATCATGCTCTATTCCATATGAAACAATTGCAACTGCCAACAGTATTTCAAACATTGATGATGATCTTAATGGAAAACTGCTTGTCCTTCCGACAGCTGCCGGTATATTCGTCTGCAAAAATCCTGTATCTTCTATAGAAATTCTTATTCAAAAGAAATATATTTCAATAATAGATGAACAACAAAAAGAGTGGTATACTATTAAGGGCAGATTGTTCTACTTTCTTCAGAATGAACGTTTCAGTTCTACCGAACGTGCTTTTTTTCTTGATTCTGCACTCAGAATGCCGCTTGATCATGCATGGCTTTCTTCTGCATACGGCATGCGTATCAGTCCTATTACAGGAAACTGGAAATTTCATGAAGGCATAGATCTGGCAGCTCCGGAAGGGACGTCGGTTTATGCCTGTAAAGGAGGAAAAGTCGCCAGCTGCAGAAGGGGAGATCCTGTGTACGGAAACTGTATTATTCTGCAGCACAGCAGCGGGATGACAAGCATTTATGCACATCTTTCAAAAATATTGATAACTGCCGGAGATACAGTAAGAAGCGGTGAAAAGATAGGTCTCGTGGGAAAAACAGGAGAAGCAACGGGTCCTCATCTTCATTTTGAAATACGGATGAACGGCATTCCTGCTGACCCCGAAAAAATGCTGCCCAGGTAAGTAAAGAAAACGTATGAAACGAATATTTTATATTTTTACGAAAACTATTTTATCTGCTGTTATGATTGCAGGCATACAAAATACGGCCGGAAGTGAAACCTTCCGCATCAGAAAGCTTTTTCCTCTTACATTTACCGGCGGGATACAAAATGAACAGACTATTACAACTGGTATAAACGACAGCATCTCTATTTTTCTTCCGGAAGATATGACGTATCTTGAAGGAATCGAAGTCAAAATGGAAATTCCCGACGAAATTGCAGCGTGGAGGGATTCGGTTGCCTGTTCACTTTATGACGGAATCACACCAACACCTGATATTTCTCAGATTGATTATACAGGAGTACGTTCTTTTGTTCGTCCGCTGCCGAACAGACTCTCGTGGATTCTTCAAATTCCCCTTAAAGCTCAAAACTCGATAAAAGAGACCCCCTATGCAACAAAAACTGATATTATTCCAGATACGAAAAAACGCTTTATATTTATAAGAATCCAGCCTGCAATGAAAGGTATACCGGAAGAAACCCTGAATGCCCAGCTGAAGATAACGGTACGACCGCTTCTTATCAACAAAGGAAAACTACATATAACAACAACGTTTCCTGACCGGGAAAAACCGTATACAGTATTCATCGACAATAATGAGATGAAACGGTCTTCTACCGGATATCTGCTCGACACAGGCGTTCACGACGTCAATATTATTTCGGAATTCTACAGAGGAGAAGTGCGTACCGTTCGTGTCGAGCAGGCAAAAATGACAGAACTTTCTATTTCTCTTCAAAGTATAACTCCTACACTTCTTATTACCGCTCCCGATAATACAGTTGTATACCTTGATGACGTACTGTGCGACAAAATCGGAAAACCGTTCGATGTTTCTGAAGGTGAACACAAAATCAGATTTCTTATGGGCGACTACGAAGTCATCCGCACAATTGTGATACAAAAAGGCAAATCATATACTGCTGCCCTTTCGGTAGATCTGAAGATTACAGAAGAGTAATATTTTTTCTGAAAGTACTTATATTTTTTCAACTTCAGGTCGATATTTAAAATACCGGGGACATTTTTCCCCTCCCACCCATGTCCCCGGTTGCCTGATGGGCATAGGAGTCGATGTGCTTTGCATACCGGCTCCTTTTTTTTACGCCACTTGCTTAATAAAGCAAAAAATTCTACTATAAGCAGTATAGATTATGGAAAACATTAAAAAGTCAACCATTGTGCAGATTTCCCTCCTGTTCGGTACAGCGCTTATTTTCGGAGGCGCACTTGGATGGGGACTTTCAGAAACACGAAACATAGAAAACAGTGAATACATTACTCAGTTTGACACGGCACTCCCTACTAAACTGCTGGACATAAACGGTGAACTTATCACAGAACTTGCATCAGACGAAAAACGAGAAATCATCAGCCTGCAAAAACTGCCGCAGCTTATGATTGATGCACTGCTTACGCGGGAGGACCGTATTTTTTACGAGCACCGCGGATTTTCATATAAAGCCGTTACGAGGGCATTCGCTGGAAAGTTGCTCCATATTCCTCTGGGCGGAGGTTCAACGCTTACTCAGCAGATCGCAGGAACACTTTACTGTGACCGCACCGATATGACGATCCGGAGAAAACTGAAGGAACTCTGGTGGGCCATTCAGATGGAACGCAGATGTTCAAAAAATGAGATTCTCGAAACATATTTGAACAAAATTTACTTCGGTGGTGGTACATACGGTGTAAATGCTGCGTCTAAATATTATTTTGGGCACAGCGCAACAGACATAACACCTGCCGAAGCTGCCATTCTTGTCATTCAACTGTCAAATCCTGCATATTATAATCCGTTCGATCATCCGAACCGCGCGATGGAACGGCAGAAAGATGTCCTTAATTCAATGGTCAGAGAAGGATATATTTCAAAATCAGAAGCTGACGAGTCTTTCGATACATACTGGGCAGACTTTGACTATACACGTACCAGTTCTTCGGCATATCTCATGCGTGACGACAAAGCTCCATGGTTCAGTGAATACGTACGAAGGGAACTCGGAGGTATGATTTACGGAGCCGAAGATATTTATACAAGCGGTTTTACAGTAAATACAACTCTTGACCTTAATCAGCAGGCAGCCGCGACAGATGTAATGCAGCGGTATATTGCCTATGCTAATAGAACATGGAAAAGGGAACAGTCTAACCGTTCTTCAACTGCATTCAAAACGTATGTTCCGCTTTCAGAACTGCTTTCTCTCGTATTTAATCTGCCCGGTATAAAAATGTCAAAGGAACGCTCGCGTCAGATAGCCAACGACACGTTCGTAAGCCGCATTAATCCAATTCTTGACGTATATTCGATGATGTTCGGCCTTGAAAATCTGAAAGTGGGAATTGTCAATAAGGCAAACTCCATATCAATGCAGAAAGATGAAAAAACAACAATCGAAGGCACGATGATAACACTGCAGAACGACACCGGTTATATAACTGCTCTCGTCGGCGGCAGTAAATATGATCAGGATAATCAACTTATCCGCGCAGTACAGTCAAGACTTCAGCCGGGATCTACATTCAAACCGCTTTACTATTCGGCTGCAATTGATTCACGAAAATTTACACCGTCTACAGAGATATCCGACACTCCCGTTGTATTCCATAAATCAGACGGAACTCCATATATACCACAGAACTTCAAGGGTGAATGGAAAGGAAACGTACAGCTGTGGTATGCACTCGCCCATTCAATGAACGTTCCATCTCTCAAAGTCCTTGACGGCATAGGATTTGATGCAGCTATCGAACGTACATCAACACTGCTTGGTATTCCACAGAACGAACTGGCAGAACGACACTTCCTGCCTGTTTATCCGTTAGGTCTCGGTGTATGTTCGGTTCGTCCTGTTGAAATGGCCCGGGCTTTTGCCATTTTTGCGAACAGCGGTAAAGAAGTTACACCCATGGCAATACGTACCGTTGAAGACCGGAACGGAAATGTGGTCCTGAATCCGGAACTCGACATACGGAAGGCCCAGCAGGCGAAAGGAAGTGCGATACAGATTATCTCGCCGCAAACCGCATACGTTATGACGCAGATGCTGGAAAATACAGTGCAGTCTGGAACTCTTGCCGGACAAGGTGCGCAGCTTACGTATAAAAACGACAAGGGACGAACCTACACAATTCCACTTGCAGGAAAAACAGGAACAACTCAGAACTGGGCCGATGCATGGACTGTTGCCTTTTCACCGTATTATACTGCTGCATTCTGGTTCGGTTTTGACAAACCCGGAAATTCTCTTGGACTGCATATTACAGGAGCAACGCTTGCAGGTATCGCTATGGGTGAATTTATGGGAAAAATACATAAAGACCTGCCATATAAAGATTTTGCAATGCCGGCAACTGGTGTTGTAAAAGTTACCGTATGTTCTGAGAGCGGACTTTTGCCAACACAGGAATGCCCCACCACAACTCAGTGGTTCCTCGCCGGTACGGAACCGACGGAAGTCTGTCCCCTTCATTCAAATTCAAGTTCAACGGCACTCTTCTATGACCGGCTCGAAAAGGAAATGTATAAATCGGGACAGCGTTTTACTGATGAAGTAAATACGTCGCCACTTTCTCTTGATCTGAATTTTCTTAACGATAATACACCGCAGCACAAAAATGAACAGCAGACAGAACACAAACAGGATGAAAATACTCCTGATTATAACTATCTGATGGACTAATTAAGACAAGGTTTTTAAACTCTTCCATGGTGAATCGAATAATTCCACTCCATGGAAGAAATAACCAACCCGGACGCAAGCACAGAGTATAGAGTTTTATCTAAAGGCATTGCAGTCGGGATTTAATACCCATCCATACGCCCCTGCGTGAGCGGTATTAAATCCTCCACACGAATAAAGAACGCTATCTGACTGTAACTCTGATAACTTTCTTTTTACCCGCTTTGAGAATGAACTCACCATCGTTGTCAGCATCTTTGAGTGTAATCACTGTATGAACGTCTTTGACGACGGTGCCGTTAACGGATGCCCCGCCCTGCTCTACAAGCCGCCGGTTGTCGCTTTTTGTTGTTCCCGGCAGGGCTGCAGCAAATAAATCAACAACATTCATACCCTGTTCCACTGCCAGTCTTGAAATTTCTGCTGCCGGCATATGGGATTTATCGCCCTCGCCGCTGAACGCAGCTTTTGCGCCGGACAAAGCTTTATCAGCCTCTTCTTTTCCGTGAATGACGAGTGTCGCTTCATACGCAAGACGTTCTTTTGCTTCGTTTATATCACCGGTACAGATTTTATCGATTTCGTCCACACTGAGGAATGTAAACAGAAGCAGGAACCGGCGTACATCGGCATCCGGTACGTTTCGCCAGTACTGGAAAAAGTCAAATACGCTTGTGAGCGCCGGGTCAAGGAAAATAGCACCTTTCTCGGATTTGCCCATCTTTTTACCGTCGGCACGCAGGATGAGCGGGAATGTAAGCCCGAAACATTCGTGTATATCGTTAAGCTCGGTCGTTCCTCCCAGTTTTCTGCGGATCAGGTCGACACCGGCCGTAATATTCCCCCACTGGTCATCCCCGCCTATCTGAAGCGTACAGTTATGCCGCTGATGCAGCATATAAAAATCGTACGCCTGAAGCAGCTGGTAGTTGAACTCAATAAAAGAAAGTCCCCTTTCAAGACGCTGTTTGTACGCTTCAAACGAAAGCATTTTGTTCACACTGAAGCAGGAACCTATGTCGCGGAGGAAGTCTATATAGTTAAGGTCCGCCAGCCAGTTCTTATTGTTGTCTGCATAGGCCGTCTTGTTGTCGAAACCAATGAATTTATTGAGCTGCGCTTCGATATGCTTCACATTGTCGTCAATCTGCTCATAGGAAATCATTTTCCGCATTTCGGTCTTTCCGCTCGGATCGCCGATACGTGCCGTTCCGCCGCCTACAAGTGCAATACCGATGTTTCCCGCTTCCCGGAGATGCCGGAGTGCAAAAAAAGGAACCATATGTCCTATATGAAGACTCGGGCCTGTCGGATCACATCCAACATAAAACGTAATCGGACCTGCATCCATGCGTGCCGACAGTCTGTCAGCGTCTGTACACTGTGCGTAAAATCCGCGCTGCTTAAGTTCTTCAAGAGCCTTGTTCATAAGATTACCCCAATTGTAAATAAAATCAGTGAAATAATTGTACTATTTTGGGCTGATTGTAGCAAGGCAGGGGCGGAGCTGCCTGTACCAGCGGCGCTGCCAGAGAGGGGCTTTTTTTTCGTTCATCCGGAACGTCTCGTACAGAGCGCAGAGTTTGTCTGCAATCATTACGATGATTCCTTCCGGTGTATGGGGAGGTATAAGCGTAAGAGGAAACATATGGTGGATGATTATATCCACTTCGGTCGGCGTAAGGGAACAGACTTTCCGTGCATTCATAAGTGCAAAAAACGGATGGCGGAACCCGTGCCACCGGTGCCAGGGTTCATTTTCATGCCAGTCATAAAGAAAGTAATCATGAAGAAGTGCTCCCCGGACCAGCGAATGTACGTCAATATAAAAATGCAGTGTTTTTTTTAGAAAATACGCAATTTTAAGACTTGTACAGGCAACATTAACACTGTGCTCATACACAGACGTACTTCCGTGCTGAATATAGTTGAGCGATTCAGGAAGGCGTGTTGTCGTGTTCATTGCGCCGAGAAACGAATGCATGAGATACGCTTCATACTCGGTCAGATCATCTTGTAAAAACATTACAGTTAAAAAGTATGCAGAAATCTCTAATTTGTCAATAGACTTTTTTCTGCACTTCCTTATAATAAAACTCATGATTATCAGACGGGTTACCGTACAGGACCTGCCGGCTGTTATGGAAATTGAAAGGGCCTCGTTCATTCCTGCCATACAGGAAACGAAAGAGGTTTTTGCAGAACGGATACGCGTCTGCGGAAACTGCTTCATCATATTCGAGGATGAACAGTCGCATAAAACGACGGGATATTTTTCAGCAGAACGATGGGCGGCGGTTCCTGCGGACGGCAGCGTATTTTCACTTAATCATTCTGCGGAGCACGCCTCTGCACCGGACGGATCTGTCATTTATCTGAGTTCGTTTGCCCTGCTTCCGCAGTACCGCGGGAAAGGTACCGGGCACAGCCTTTTTTCGTCTTCGGTGGAATGGTTCACTGAACATAATCCAGGACTTACAAAAGCAGTCCTGCTCGTAAACGACGTATGGAAAAACGCTGTACATATCTATACCCAGTACGGATTTCATGAAATGTAC
>Ga0172378_10001496_pt1 | contig 21642 bp, 17 predicted proteins | sample GrowelOW332metaG_FD_119755 | JGI IMG/M metagenome (GOLD analysis project Ga0172378, IMG submission 119755) | Groundwater microbial communities from an aquifer near a municipal landfill in Southern Ontario, Canada - Pumphouse #3_1 metaG | ecosystem: Environmental > Aquatic > Deep subsurface >... | reverse complement strand
ACCAACAAGTGGGGTGGATGGCATACCAACACCATGGATTACCATCCGGTCAAGGACGTCTACAAGAAGTAGTTGTCAGATTATTGCCTTTTCGATCCCCAGGGTTTCCTGGGGATCTTTTTTGCTGGACTGTCAGCATCCAGTTCGGTATAGTTTTACAGGAGCAGGAGGAACAAGCATGCAGGTATTTGACCTTCGAAGTGATACGATTACCAAACCCACCCTAGACATGAGAAAAGCCATGGCAGCAGCTGAGGTAGGAGACGACGTCTATCGGGAAGACCCAACGACAACCAAGCTTGAGAAGCTGGCGGCAGAGCTTACCGGAAAAGAGCGGGCCCTCTTTGTTTCCTCGGGGTGCATGGGTAATCTTATCAGCTTGTACATCCAGGCTGGACGGGGCAAGGAAGTACTGTGTGCAAGCAACAGCCACATCATCCAGCACGAGATAGGTTCCATTGCAGCCATAGCCGGCTCACTTCCTATTACCATCAATGCACCTCGAGGGGTGCTGAATGCAACCGACTTCAAATCCTTGGTAAAACAAGGCTCTTACGATATGGCCACCACAGCCCTCATCGAGGTAGAAAATACCATCGGAGGATATTGCTATCCACTGGAAAACCTCGAAATGATTCACGACTTTGCCTCTACCCACAATCTGAAAGTCCACATGGATGGCGCTCGGATTTTCAATGCCCAGACTGCCACCGGCATCCCGGTAAAGACCTATGCCAAGTATGCCGACTCCATCACGTTCTGCCTCTCCAAAGGCCTTGGCTGCCCGGTGGGAAGCATGCTCTGTGGTGACAAGGACTTTATTTCCCAAGCGCTTACCGTACGCAAGCTGCTCGGAGGCGGAATGCGCCAAACCGGCATACTCGCTGCTGCAGGGCTGTATGCACTTGAGCATCATGTCGATCGCCTGAAGGACGACCATGCTCATGCAAAGGCAATCGCCGATACCCTTGCAAAAACCGGCTGGGCTGATGTGGATATGCCGGGAGTGCAGACCAACATCCTGTTCTTCACTGTCCACTCCCTGACCGCCCAAGAGGTGGTAAAACAACTCGCACGCATCGGTATTTTGGCCAATACCGAAGGTGATACGGTACGCTTGGTAACCAACCTCGATATCAGCGATGACGATACCCAAAGTATTTGTTCTTTGCTCGCTTCATTCGAGCTCGAGGGCCTTGCATGAAAACAACACTCATCTGCTTTTCTGGAACGGGAAACAGCTACTATATTGCACAGCGCCTTTGCGCAGAACTTGGGGATTGTCAAGTTCTGATGATTCCGCACCTCATGCAGAACCAGGTATTTGAGCTTACTGAGCAGGTGGGTTTCGTATTTCCCGTGTATAAGGGCTTCCCTCCTAACCTGGTAACGCACTTCATCCAGGAGGTCTTTGCCAAGCTAGACCTTACACCGGTCAAGTATCTGTTCCAAGTGGCTACCCGCTACCTGTTTCAGGCGTACACATTCCAAGCCATGGATGTGGTACTCAAGGAGGCTGGGGCTATCACCAGCTACGTCAACCACGTAGTCATGCCCGATGGGTATGTACCGTTGCTTACCGCCCCGACACAAGAAAAAATTGATGATCTCTACACAAAGGCTGACCTGAAAATTGCCCAAATTGCGAAGGATATTGAAATGGAAACCATCAGACTTCCCTTCCGCCCACCCTTCAGTCGCTTGGCGGTCAATCACTTCATGGTACCCATCCATCGCGCCTTCATGGATACAGCCCTCGATTTCGAAGTCACCGATGCTTGTATCTCCTGTGGCCTGTGCTATCGCATGTGCCCCTCTTTCAATATTGAAATGGTTGATGGGAAGCCCGAATTTGACAGGGCTTGCACCGGCTGCCTTGGATGTTACCACCGCTGTCCTACCCAAGCCATCGTATTCAAACAAAAGGTGAAGAATGGAAGGTATCCCAATCCCCGTTCAACCTACACCATGGAGTATCGTAGGTAATGCAATACAATTTTGACCGGTCAGTCGACCGTCGGGGCACCCTTTCCGTAAAATGGAACAGGGAGGCTATCAAGAGCTTGTGCGGAAACCCTGATGCTGAACCCTTCTGGGTTGCAGATATGGATTTTCCTGTAGCCACCGAGGTAGCCCAAAAGGCACGTAATCTCAGTGAACATGCCATTTTTGGCTATCCGTATGCGAATAATCAACGACAAGTCTTCTGCACGTGGGTAAAAGAGCGTCATCAGGTGGACATCCAGCCCAATCAGGTCGCGATCAGCCAAGGGGTGCTCAGCAGCATTGCAATCCTGGTGGAGCTGCTGACCAACGAGCAGGACGGCATCATTGTCCCCCTTCCCGCCTACCAACCGTTTGTAAGGATAGTGAACAACCTCAAGCGCAAGTTGCTCAGTTGGCCTTTGCGTTACGATCAGGATACCCATACATTCAGCCTTGACTGGAATCGCTACGAAGAACTGTGTGAGCAGGCTAAAATCTTGATTTTCTGTTCACCACAAAACCCCTCTGGCTTGGTTTTTACCGAAGAGGATCTTGTACGCCTTTGCGAGATTGCGAAACGGCACAACGTCGTCATCATCTGCGATGAGATTCATGCCGATCTCTGCTACAAACCACACGTCATGCTGCTGGAGCCGGCAAAAAAGGTGGGCTGTGAAGCAGTGGTATGCATGGCTCCCTCCAAGACGTTCAATATTGCAGGAGAGCATTACTCGGTTACCTTGTTCAATAATCAGGAATTGAAGCAGCGATTCATTACCCGACTTGAGCAACTTTTCATTACAGAGACTTCACTGGTTGCAACCACCCTTGCCGTGAGTTCCTATCAGAGTGGAGCAAAGTGGCTGAGCGAGCTTCTTGTGTATCTGCAGAAGAATGCAGAGCTCATGGAGAAAACCCTGCAACGTGAGGTCCCTTCCATTGTCTTCATCAAGCCGCAGGCTTCTTTTATAGGGTTGCTTGACTGCAGCGCCATTTTGGATTTGGTTGAACGTGATGCACAGGCCCACCCTGAACTCTACGATAGCACGGTCAGCCCCCAAGGAGGCCTGCTCTCCCGGTTCTTTGGTCAGCGTGCCTCGCTCGTATGCAATGATGGGACTTGGTTCGGCGGAAATGAGTACCGCCAGTTTGTGCGGTTCAATTATGGAACACAGCGTTCAAATATTGAACGTGCACTGAAGCGCATCAAAGAGGCTGTCGATTTCCTGCAAGCGACCTATCGCTGAAAGGGAATCAGGGGAGCAAGGGTCTTGGCCAGAAAGGCAATGCCCTTCTGGTCGGGATGCAGGAACTGATCATCGTACGCATCCCTCAGTGAGAGGGAGAGCCCATCGGCTACCTCAACTGCAGGAAAACACTTCGTTGCCTGAACCAAAGCCTGCGTAAGCTGGCCGAAACTTCCCATAGGCTTATTCTGCAGGATATCAGTGCGATAGAGCGGAGTGAGCAACAAGACCGGCACCTTTGGATAGAACTTGCGAACTCGACCCAAGAGAGCAAACATCTCACCTCTGATTTCGGCCAATGTTTCCCGTATCGTCCAGTCATTGGTCCCCAGACTAATCAGAATGGAAGAGACCGGGGATGCCATTTCAAGCTTCTGTACAAACTTTGCGTTTATCATAGCACCGGCAAGCCCTTGGTTTAGTACCTGCACCCCAAGCAAAGAGCCGAGCCGGCCCCCCAGATTCTGGGAAGGATGATGGATGCCCACACCCTGGACAATTGAGTCACCAAGCAATACAAGCGTTCTTGCAGGTTTTGCAACAGGCTCGACATTTCCTTCAATCCTTATACCTACCTGATGGTGCAACGGCAGATGTACCGCTACATCGTGGCCTGCTTCGAAGGCAATTCGACCGCTGGCTAGAGGCCGATGAGACAGCACACCATCGACGCTTACATCCAAAGTCTCAGAAAGATCCAAAGGCCTACCATACAACGAGGCAAAATCCAGCGCTTGTTCACCAGCTTTTACCAACAAAGATGGGTTGTATCGCCTGATCTCCAGTACAGCCTCACTTTTGGTGACGAAACGCAAACAAACCGAAGCGCTGGTCTTGGCCATGGCCCGATACAGCGGATGGGAGGTAAAGGGCTCATTGTCGGAGTCGTTGAACCTCAACAGCTGTACATACCCTTCGTCCAGCATGCGGTATGAGAGGGCATTATGTGCGAGATCAAAGATCAAGGAGGGTTCGTTTTCCATATACCTCTTCCCAGTTCGTAGAGAAATCATGAACAGCCTTGGTAATTGAAGGCATACTCAAGCCCGTAGTGAGCAGCGAATACGGGACAGTGCAGCAACTGGCTCCGTTTGCATAGGCTGTAGTGATCTCGCTGATGTTCTTGAAGCTGGCCGCCAAAACCTGGCAACTGGTGCTGTTGGCCCAGAGCAGGGAGCTCAGCTCCTTAATCACCTTTGCAGCATCGATGTCGATATTCAGCATCCGGTTGTAGTAGACAGCAAGGTACCGTGCACCACTGAGCATGGCAAGAATTCCTTGCAGCGTGGTGTATATGGCCGTGGCAGTCACATTGACACCTTTTGCAGAGAGAATGCGGATGGCTTGAAGTCCTTGTTCGGTAACCGGAATCTTAATATAGGTGGACGGTCCAAGCAGGGATAGTACTTTCTCTGCTTCAGCAAGTATTGATGCATACTCCGTGCTGACAACCTGTACATGCAGGCTTCGGTTCTCACCGATGAGCTCCCGGATTTTCTGCATATGAGGGAAAAAATCAACGCCGCCTTCGGCCTTGATGATTGTTGGATTGGTAGTTACCCCGCTGATGGGATAGGTCGCAAGGCCTCTCTCGATCTGAGCAAGGTTTGCAGTATCAAGCATAAGTTCCATGGCATACCTCTTATTCCATCATGCCACAGAAGCAAGGCTGGGGGGAAGTATCAGAATCGTTGTTTCTTTGCTCTAAACTGATTCGGTGTCACATCGTATGCCCGTTTGAATAAGCTGTAGAACCGATGAACTGAGCCAAAACCACATTGTTCGCTGATTTGTGCAATGGTAGCATTCGAATGGGAAAGCAACAAACAGGACTGATCAAGCTTCTCGTCCGAGATTTCCTGCCATATTGTCCGCCCCCGATACTTGCGGAACCGCATCTCCAGCGCCCTCCTGCAAATTGAAGCCTCAAAAGCGACATCGCTGGCTGTAAGTCCTGATGTGGCACGAGTTTTGATCAGGCGCAGTGCATTGGCTACCTGCTCATCCTCACACAGTACCAGGCGGGTGCTCTCGCGCTCGGTAACCGGAGCGGGTGCGATACGCCTGATATGCAGCCCACTCTGCTTGGAACTGAGCATGGCATCGAGCATGGCTGAAGCTTCGTAGCCGATAGTCTTACAGTCGGGCTGGATGCTGGAGATCGAAGGACTGGCCAGCTCACAGAGCAATGTCTCATTATCCACTCCCAATACCATGACATGGGAGGGAATCTTGATAGACAGGCGCTGGCATGCAAGCTCAACTTTCATGGCTGAAAGGTCATTGCAGCAAAACAGACTGATCGGTTTCTCCAAATCAGACAGCCATGCATCAAGCTCCACAGAGGGTTCATAGAGCTGTCGCCACCAAGCAAGCGGCCGAGAAAATGAAGCAATCTCAGAAGGATCTGCACTCAAGCTGCTGGCAAAACCGACAAAGCGCTCACGGGCCCAATGCACCTGGTCGACTCCGCACCAAGCAACGTTCTTACTGCCCAGCTTCTTCAGGTACGTACCGGCACTCACCCCGGTCTGGTAGTCATCGTTGCGCACCTGGCTGAAAAGCTTGAGCGAGGAAGAACCTGCAATATCAACCACCGGAATACCCAAGGAAGCACAGAAGAGGGCTTCCTGGTCATCCTCAATGCGTGCAATAAGGGCATCGCACTCCGAAAGGGCCTCCTGGTCGAGGGAGAAAAACCAAGGCCCCTGCCCTCTGACCTGCCAATCACTCTTGGTCCTGGCGTACTGTACAACCCCGCCGGCCACAGCCATGTCATACCCGTCTTGAAATCGCAGCTTCAACCCTATCTGTTTCATTACTGGCTAGTGTAGCATATAATTCGCAAAACGATAGAAAGTTTTCGCATATCAAGCATTGCAAACCCGCTAAAACACCCTATGCTAGTGATGAGGAGAAACGCATGAGCCACACAACCATTACCATCCCCGGTACGAAAGCAGAAATGCCGGTCATCGGAGTCGGAACCTTCGGAAGCGACCATGTCAGTGCATCCGAGATGGCCCAAGCCGTCAAGCTTGCCTTGGATATCGGATACCGCAACATCGACTGTGCCAGCGTCTACGCCAATGAGAAAGAAATAGGCGAAGTACTGCACGCAAGTACCATATCCCGCAAAGAGCTCTGGATCACCAGCAAGGTCTGGAACGACATGCACGGCAGAAAGAATGTCATTACATCAGCAAAGCAAAGTCTTTCTAACTTACGCCTCGAGTATCTCGACCTGTACCTGGTCCATTGGCCGTTTCCCAACTACCATCCTCCCAAATGTGATGTATCAAGCCGCAGTCCTGATGCAAGGCCCTATATCCACGAAGAGTTTATGGAAACGTGGCAGGCCATGGAAGAGTTGGTCAAAGAGGGACTGGTTCGACATATCGGAACCAGCAATGTGACCATACCCAAACTCGAACTGCTGCTCGCTTCCTGCAGCATCAGGCCATCGGTCAATGAGATGGAGCTACACCCCTGCTTCGGGCAGAGGGAGTTCCGTTCCTATCTCGCACAACAGAACATTATCCCCATCGGCTATAGTCCGCTTGGTTCTCCCAATAGACCCGAGCGTGACACAACAGCAGAGGATGTGGTGGATATGGAGAATCCAATCGTTGTTGAGCTGGCAAAAAAACACAACTGCCACCCTGCCGCCATTTGTCTAAAATGGGCACGGGGCAACGGTATCGTCCCCATTCCCCAGTCTACCAAGGAGAGGAACCTGAGAAGCAATCTCCAAAGTGTTCTTACAGAACCTTTGACGGCTGAGGAGCTTGCCCTGCTCGATGGTGCTGAGTGCAACAACCGCCTGATCAAAGGACAAGTATTTCTATGGAACGAGGCTGATTCATGGCATGACCTATGGGATGAGGATGGAACAATCCCCTGTCCAAAGAGCTATTGCAAAGGAGGAGTATGATGACCAAGCGTATGATGAAAGGGGCGATGCTGCCGGGCAACAGTACCGTGGCATTTGCAGAGTTTGAGGTACCCAAGCCAGGATACGGTCAGGTATTGGTAAAGACCAAGTGCACCACCATCTGCGGCAGCGACATCCGCTGCATCTACCGTGAGCACCTCGGCAAGGGCCCTGAGGGCTACCAGAATGTAATCGCCGGCCACGAACCCTGCGGCCAAATCGTCGAGGAAGGCGAAGGCCTGAAGCGCTTCAAGCAAGGCGATAGAGTCATTGTCTATCACATCAGCGGCTGCGGAGTCTGCCATGAATGCCGCCAAGGCTTCATGATCAGCTGTACCAGTGACAAGCGTGCGGCCTACGGCTGGCAACGTGACGGCGGCATGGCTGAATACTTGCTCTGCGATGAAAAGGATCTGGTCCTGCTTCCCGACGAGCTCTCCTATGCCGATGGGGCACAGGTTGCCTGCGGCTTCGGAACAGTGTATGAAGCCATCGAAAAGATCGGAGTCAGCGGCAATGATGCTGTTTTGGTCGTAGGCTTAGGCCCTGTAGGCTTGGCAGCGCTTATGTTGGCCAAGGCCATGGGAGCAAACAAGCTCATCGGCATTGAAGGCCAGAGTGCTCGTATAGAACTTGCCAAGAAACTTGGTTTGGTCGACCACGTATTCACTCCCTCGGAGGAGAACGTCGCCCAGGTCAAGGCAGTAACCGGAGGCCATGGCGTCGAGCGTGCTTTTGACTGTTCAGCCAGTGATCCCGGACGGGCGACTGCAATCAAGGCCACCCGCAAGTGGGGCAAAATTGCCTTCGTCGGTGAAGGTGGTACGGTGCACTTCAACCCCAGTGAGGATATGTTGCACGACCAAAAGACCATCTACGGCAGCTGGGTCACCAGCATCTGGAAAATGGAGGACTTGGTTGAAAGATTGGTACGTTGGAACATCCACCCCGAAGACCTCATCACGCATCGCTTCCCCCTGGATAAGGCTGATGAAGCCTATGCATTAATGGCAAGCGGAGCGTGCGGCAAGGTGGCTGTGTGCTTTGACGAGGAACTTCCTAACTGAAGACCTTGTCGAATCGGGGGGAGTGATCATACAGGGAGGTCTTGGACTTCTCGTCGGTGACAATCCCCCCGTTCTCTTTCATGACATGAAGGGTAGGCTCGAACACGATGGTGGCCGGAAAGCCTTCCTTATCCCCTTCCATGCGGCGAATCAGAAGCTGAGCGGCCGCTTCACCGATCAGATCAAGCGGCTGGGCAGCTGCATAGTGGCAGAACTGCAAAAGCGGTGCATAGTAAAGGTAGTCGAAGGTGGCAAAAGCCATGCGACTACGCTTTTCCTTGCCCTCTTGCGCCATTAAATAACTGGTGGAACCTATGTGGACCATGTCATTGACCATGAAAAAGGCATCTGGACAATTTTCCATGGCAAGAGCTTGCTGCATCAGTGTGTAGCCGGCTTTCTGAGTCATACCACCCAAGAGGATAAACTGCTTTTCAATCTCCAGGTGATGATCCTTCATTGCATCCAAATAGCCATGCAGTCGTTCCACCGAGGTGTGCACATGAGCATCCCCCCCCAGAAAGCCGATGCGCGTCCTTCCTTCGCGGATGAGGGCGGATGTGATGTCGTAGGCTCCCTGTCGGTTGTCTGTCAGAATTACATCACAGTCAAGATCCTCAATCTTTCGGTCGATCATGACGAATGGAGTGTTTACAAGGGCGGGCGTAGTGAAATGGGAACCCACATCACTGACAGGGATTACCACCAAGCCGTCCACATTGCGTTCAAGCAACAGCGAGAGCTTGCGTTTTTCTTCAGCAACCGAGTTTTCGGAACTACATACCAACAAGGCATATCCAAGCGGGCCGAGCAGATGTTCCAATTGCTCTACAATCTCCGTAAAAAAGGTGTTGGAAATCTCAGGTACCATGATTCCGATGCTCTTTGTCACCTTGAGCTTGAGGGATCTGGCAACGGCGTTGCGCTGATAGTGCAGCATGGTAACCGCAGAAAGCACCCTGCGCTCAGTTTCGGGATTCACGACTCCGAGCTTGTTCAGCACCCTGCTGACCGTGGCAATGGAGACACCAGCCAACTTGGCTACGTCCTTGATGGTTGCTGTCTCACCCGTGCCCATTTGATACCCCTTCGCTAGCTTCTGCGAGCGTATTTCTTCATATCAAAATAAACGGCAACAATAATGATGAAGCCCTTAACCAACTGCTGATAATAGCTGTCCACTCCGAGGAAGGACATACCGTAGTTGATCAAGCCCATGGTGAATACACCGATCATCATTCCGCTGACTGAGCCTACGCCGCCGCTTTGGGAAACTCCACCAACAGTGACAGCAGCAATGGCATCCAATTCCATACCATTTGCGGTAAGGGAGTTGGCAAGGCCAAGGCGGCTTGCAAGCAAGGTACCAGCAATCCCATATAAAAGTCCAGCATAGGTGTACACCATCATCAAATCACGTTCAACGTTGATGCCCGACACCCGGGCAGCCTGGGCATTGCCGCCGATGGCATAGAAATGGGTCCCCTGTCTGGTATGCTTGAGCACAACCCAGACAATGAAGGCTGCAATGATTACATAGAGTATGAGATTGGGAACCGGACCGACGCTTCCTTGGCTGATATTCTTGAAGTTCTGGTTCAGCGACCCTACTACGGCGGCCTTGGTATAGATGAGCTGCAGGCCCTTGGCTATGGACATACTGCCGAGTGTGGCGATGAAAGGAGGCAATTTCCCATAGGCGATCAAATAGCCGTTGAACAGACCGAACAAGCCTCCTGCGGCAACCGCTGCTACGACGGGAACGATAAGGGGAAAACTCTGACCGGTATAGATGGCCGAGGCGTAATCAGGATTCTGGGCGAAGGAGGCTGCGACACTGGCCGTAAGGCAGACGACATACCCGATGGAGAGGTCGATACCCTTGGTGATGATAATCATACCGACACCCAGGGCTGCAAAGGAGCGGACAGACTCGGCGATCAAAAGGTTGCGGATACTGTTCCACCGCAAGGCATTGCCCTTAGTCAGGACGGACAACAATAAAAGCAGACCTACAAAGGTGACCCAAGTGGTATACTGGCTCGCTAGTTTCTTGCTGTCATTCAGCAGTTTCTTCATTTCCATGATCGGTCATTCTCCCTCTTTTCTTACATGAACTTGGTAGCAAGGCGCATGATGGTTTCCTGATTGCATTGCTGCTTGTCCAGGATTCCGGTGCAACGACCGTCGCACAGCACCATGACACGGTTGGACATCCCGATCAACTCAGGCATCTCGGAGCTGACCATGATGATGGCCTTCCCCTGCTCAACCAACTGACACATGATCTGATAAATTTCATATTTCGCCCCGACATCGATACCGCGGGTAGGCTCATCCATAATCAGGATGTCCGGCAAGGTCATCAGCCAACGGCTGATGATGACTTTTTGCTGGTTCCCTCCCGAAAGGTTTTGGATCAGTGTTTCCATGGTCGGGGTCTTGGTGCGCAAAGCCTCATTGTATCGGGCCGCTTCCTCTTTGAGCTGTTTATGCTTGAGAAGGCCCAGTTTACTCAGGTACTCCTTCAATGAGGCGATGGAGGTATTGGTAGAGATACTCAAAAGCGGGAAAATGCCACTTCCTCGGCGGTCCTCGGTGATCATTCCCATGCCGTGCTCAATGGCCTTGCGGGGCGTGAGGTTCTGCAATTCTTCGCCCTTTATGAAGAGTTTTCCCTCTTTTGTGCCACGCACCCCGAAGATGGCTTCCATCAGCTCGGTACGCTGTGCCCCCACCAAACCGCCGATACCCAGGATTTCCCCTCGTTTGAGCGAGAAAGAAATGTCCTTGAAGGAGCGGGGATTGATGGACGTCAGGTTTTCAACCCGAAGAATCTCCTCAGCTACGCTACTTTTTACCGTGGGAAAACGCAAGTTGGCATCACGGCCAACCATGAGGCTGATCAGCTTGTCGTTGGTAAGGTCCGTCGCGGGATAGGTGCCGATCATTTTGCCGTCACGCATGACGCTCACCTCATCGGCAATGGCAAATATTTCTTCCATTTTGTGGGAGATATACACCACCGCTACATTCTGCGCCTTCAATTGACGGATGATTTTGAACAAGTGTGCCACTTCATTGTCCGTCAGGGAGCTGGTTGGCTCGTCCATCACCACCACATGGCTGTTGTAGGAGACCGCTTTGGCAATCTCACAGGTTTGCTGCATGGATATGGATAACGATCCGATGCGGCGATCAGGCTTAATATCGATTTCCAAACGCTTGAGCAACGCTTTGGTGTCCTCATACATCTGTTTATGATCAATCAAACCAAGTTTCTTTAAAGGCTCGCGACCGAGAAAAATATTCTGGGCAACCGAGCGCTCAGGGACATTGGAGAGTTCCTGGTGTATCATCGAGACTCCATTCTGCAGAGCATCGTGACTATCCTTGAACCGATGGACCTCACCGTTGAGCTTGATGGTCCCCCCGTCTTCCTTGTAGATACCGAACAAACACTTCATCAACGTCGATTTGCCCGCACCATTCTCACCCATAAGGGCATGTACTGTCCCTGGTTTTACCCGGAAGGTGACATCATCCAAGGCACGTACTCCGGGAAACACCTTGGTTATCGACTCCATTTCCAAGGCGAATGTGCTTTCCATTTGACTTCCTCTTTCCTTGCTGCTTTCGGCGTTCATGAAGTGTCTCCCACCCGTAGGGCAGGAGACACGCGATACTCATTACATAAAGTCCTTGTAATTGGCCTTTGTGACAGGCTTGAAAGGAACCAGGTAGCATTGGCCGATGACAGCCGCATCATTTGCCGGTTCTTCACTGATGACCTTGCTGGCAGGTGCAATGCCCCAAGCGGTCATGCCGGTTGCACTACCCTTGGTAGCCATGGCATAGGCAAGCTCGAAAGCGGTGCTGCTCTGACCGACGGAGTCCTGCAGAACAGTTGCATAGAGCTTGTTCTGGTCCATCGAGTTCAGTGCGTCTGCAGTTGCGTCGATACCGATGACCGGGAAGGTCAGGATGGTGCCGTCGCTGGCATCGTTGTCTACCAAGCCGTTGGTGATCAAGGATTCTACTGCACCCAGTGCCATACCGTCGTTCTGTGCAACTACGAGGTTGAACTTACCACGGTGGGCGGCGAGCCAAGTGTCCATCTTCTCTTGTGCCTTATCAGGAGACCAGTCAGCGGTATCCTTGGCGATGAAGTTGACGGTATAGCCGAGGCTCTTGAGGGTGTCGACAAAGCCTGCTTCACGACTGATCTGAGCCGGGTGACCGAGCTGGCCCTGGAGGTAGAGGATGTTCAGAACCTTACCGGGAGCCTTAGCAGGGTACTTGGCATAGTATTCATCAACAATCTGTGCCTGATACTGGCCTGCGACCAATTCAGGGGAAGAAGCCAGATAGAAGTCCTTGCCGACTTTCAGTGCTGCAACAGAAGGCTGGATGTTGGAGAATGCTGCTCCACCACCGGCTGCCTTGATCTGCTGAGCCATCTGCTCGGTTGCACTGGTATCCTGGGGGATGATCACGAAATACTTGTAACCCTGGGTAATGAGGGTATTAAGCTGGTCGAGCTGGCGAGCTACGTCACCCTGTGCATCCTGAAGATTCAGCTCCACACCCTTCTCGGCTGCGAGCTTGCGAAGGTTGTCAGCATAGTCTTTCACGAACTGTTCGTTGAGGTTGCGGATCAGAGCGCCGACTTTCACTTTGTCGCTCTTTGCTTCAGAGCTGCCCTGTGCAAAGACAGCAGTACTCAACAGAGCGAGTACCAACAGAATGGCCACTAGTTTCTTCATAGAAAACTCCTTTTGTATGGTTCCAGGATTACGCTCCCTGGCAAGCTTGATTTGCATCGTTCTCATAAAGAATGAGACGATTTACCTGTACCCTTTGTGTTATACGTATCTTCACACTGGTTTTTTGATTTGTCAACGAAAAAATGTAAACGTTTACAATTTTTCTAAAATTGTACACTTATAGTACAACTTATTAAACTATTAATGACTATTGGAAAAGTGTAAACCTTTACACATACCTCGAAAAAAACCAGCTTCCCGAAAGAAGCTGGCATACAAGTACAAATCTGAAGTATCAGGGATGAAAGACTTTCACCTTCTGCTCAGTACGAATCCTGTCCCGTCCTTGCTGTAGATCAGCGAGCTCTCCGGTTGCCCAAGCCTGGACAACCAGATTGCCCAAGGCCGTTGCTTCCACAGGCCCCGCATAGACGGTCAGACCGGTCTGCGTAGCAGTCCATTGGTCAAGAATCTCGTTCTTGCACCCGCCGCCGATGATGTACAGCGAGGTGAACTTTGTCTTGAGCACTCCCTCCAAGTCCTTGATCGCCTTTTCATATGCAAGGGCAAGACCCCGGTAGATGGCAACCATGTACTCACCCCTTGAAGCTGGACGCTTGACATGGTGTTCATCACACCAGGCATTGATACGGTCGACCATCAGGTTGTCGTAGGTGTTCGGCTTAAGAAAGCGTCCGTCTGCAGGGTCAATATACCCTTGGTAGTTTTGACACAGCAAAGTTTGCTCATCCAGTTCCCTCCAACTGATGGGGCTTCCTTGTTCGCGCTCCCAGTGTCGGACGCACTCCTGCTGAATCCACATCCCCATGATGTTCTTCAGAAAGCGGATGGCCCCGCTTGCGGCCACCTCATTGGTAAACCCACTGTCCATGGCCGATCGATCGGTACGGGGAGAAGCAAGCTCCACGCCCAACAGCGACCATGTGCCGCTGGAAATATACAGAGGAGTCTCCCCCTCGGCCGCAGGGACGGCAGCAACAGCACTAGCAGTATCGTGGGCGGCACTGGCGATGACCATCACACCCTTGGGAGAGCCGACCTCATGGGCCACTTCCTCGGTAAGGGGACCGAGAATCGTACCGCTGTCCACAATCTGACCGAACAAGGATCGGTCGAATTGCATGGCATCGATCAAGGACCAAGCCCAGTCACCGGTTCTCGGATCATAGAGCTGGGTCGTTGAAGCGTGGGTTCTTTCATTCTTCATCACCGCACACAGCCAGTATGCAAGCAGGTCGGGCACCGAGAGGTAGTGACGTGCCGCCTTCAGGGCATCGGGCCTGTCCTGCTGCATGGCAGCAAGCTGATAGAGTGTGTTGAACGGCTGAAAAGCAATACCTGTCTGTTCATAGATGCGCATTTTGCCACCGAGGCGGGAGGAAACCTTCTCGATCATACCGTCTGTCCTGCTATCCCGATAGTGATAGCACAGAGAGACCAAGTCCCCCCTTTCATCGGTAAGGACATAGTCCACCCCCCAGGTATCGATGCCTATGGAGGTAATCTGATTCGGGTACGCTGCAAAAGCTTTCTTCAACCCTGTCTTGATCTCACCAAACAGACTCTGAAGGTTCCAATAGAACGAACCAAGAATCTGGTCATTGTGGGTCACAAACCGGTGGACAACCTCAAACTCCTTCAGGTCCCCTACCAGGACCCGACCGTTGGAGGCTCCCAAGTCGATGGCAATATGCTTATTCATCCTTACTCCTTGATACGTTTGGTGCAATGCTTCAGCAGATAGGTCTCAGCTTCCGCCGACCACAAGCCATTGTGCTTGGCTACCAACGTTGCAAGTTCCTTGAATACCGGATTTGACTTGCCAAGCTCGGACAAGTCGGCAAGGGCTACAAGGGGGAAGTCCAGATGGGTGTACATCATTTTCTTTCCACCGGGGATGCTCGGCAGGTTAATCACCGCCTCCGGCACCGCCGAAAGCCCTCCGATATGGGTTACCATTGCTGAGGGATTGATCAGACCTTTCTCCATCAGCATCAGCGACTCACGCATATCGTCGGTATTGCCGCCGCTGGTACCCACGATGTGGGTGGAAGCGTAATGGACGTTGTAGAAATTCAAGCTCGCAGAAAAATCAGTCTTGTTCGGGCCGGCAAAGAAGTTGAGACATCCGTCCTTGCCAAGAATGGCATCCGCCTGCTCGACCAGAGCCTTCACCGGGGCCATGACCAGTACATCGTCGTAGCCCTTGCCGCCGGTGAGCTCCATCAGCTTGGCAACCGGGTCGCTGAACTCCTTTGTATTGAGATAGATCAGTTGTACCCCGTTGGCTTTGGCATCCTCGACACTGTACAGGCTTTCAGCACGCTTGAGTCTGGCATCATCGATATCGGTGACTACGAGACGGCCTGGCTTACGGTGGGTATTATGCAGGGCATAATCGATCGCCGAAAGCCCCATGGGCCCGACTCCGGCCAGAATTGCTAGGTTCCCACCTTCGACAATGCCCATGTGGTGGACATAGCTGCCGCCGGTTGTGTGGTACATCGCATGGAAGGTGCCTACCACGCAACTGACAGGCTCGGCAAGGCTTCCAAGGAAGAAAGCATCCCCGTCATAGGGAAGCAGACAATCGAGTTCCATCACCTGCTGGGGGATGACTACATACGTTGCATCGCCTCCGATGTAGCGGAAGGAGTAGCCCGGGGCATCCAAGGTGCCTTTGTAGTTCAAAGCCGGCTGGATTGAAAAGCGGGAGCCCACCTGGAACTTGGACTGCCACTTCTTGCCTACCTCTACGATTTCCCCGCAGAACTCGTGACCGAGCATAATTGGGTTCTTATCGATATCCTTGGGGATTCGCTTATGATTGGGTCCCTGCTCAGCGGCCTTGTGGTCGCTCATGCAGATACTATTGGTAATGACTTTTGCAAGGATTTCATCCTCTGCGATCGGGGGAAGTTCAAACTCTTCGAGCCTGAGATCATTGACTCCATAGAGCCGGATGGCACGTGTTTTCATTGCTGTCTCCTAATTAAGCATGACCTGGCCGCCGGTCACCGGGACCGCCTGGCCTGTCTCGTAAGTCTGTTCGACTATGTAGAGGATCGCCTTCATGACATCGGCTGTTCTGCAACCGCGATTCATCGGGACCTTCGATTCATAGAACCGTCTCACATCCGCCACCGTCTTGGCCCCTGGGACCTTTCCGGCAGTAAGGTATTGTACAAACAAGCCCTTCTCGGGGTCCGACCAAAGGGGACCATCGAGGAAATTACCCGGGCATACTGCATTCACTTTTATGTTATCCTCGACCAACTCCAAGGCAAAACTCTGCGTCAAGCCGATGGTACCGAATTTAGCCCCGGCATACGCTCCATTCTTATTCGAACCCTGCAGGCCCGATTTGCTGGAGATGGCGATAATATCAGAGTAGTAGGCGTTGGAAGGAATATTCTGCAGGCTCATCAGCTTTGATGCAAACTTGGTGCAGATGAAGAAGCCTGTATAGTCGACATTGGTGACGAATTGAAAGTCCTTCAGCGCCATCGACTTTACCGAACCTGCCCTGAGCACCCCGGCATTGGAAATGAACAAGTCCAAGCCTCCGGTCTGCTTGGCAACCTCATCCAGCATCTGACCAACAGAAACCTCGTCGGTTACGTTGACCGTCAGCGGCTTTGCCACCGTGATGCAAGCTTCATAGTTGAGCTCATCGGCGAGTTTTTTTGCCCCCTCCCCGTTCATGTCAGCGATATACACAAATGCGCCCATCTGGACAAGAGAACGGACCATGCCCTCACCAAAACCTTGGGCACCGCCGGTAACCAAGGCGATTTTGTCCCGAACCACATCCTCTCGGCTCTGGGAAGGAGGGAGGGAGGGGATGGCACTCACCCCTTCTGCACGAACAGCCTCGTCATAGTTGGTACCTAATCCGAATTGCAGGTCCAGTCCATCAATGGCAATAATAGAGGGATAGAGTTGACGCTCTGCTGTATAGGCTGAGAGCAAACGGCCCCACAGATTTGCAGTTTCCTCGACAGAGGATCCTTCTGCTACAGGCGGGAGGATGATTGAAGGTATTTTGTGAGAGACTTCATGCACGAACAGGCCCTTTTGACCATCGAAGGTCAAGCCCCTGAGCAAAGGTGCAATTTCATGCGTTACATTGGAGGTAAACGTCGTCATAGCTTCTCCTAGAATTTATTGATGATAGCGTAGGGGTCAGATGCATCCATCGACCGTCCCAGAGCGGCATAGCGGGCCAGCCTTGCTTCCAACGACTTGTGTGCAAGCGGGTTATCAGGATGGAACAGACCCAGTTTTGCGTCAACACTGCTGAGTTTTTCATGGGCGACCAAAGCCCAGGCAGAGTCGACCAGATGGCGTGCAGTCGGGTCAAGCAGCTGAGGACAATTCATGCTCTGCCTGCTGGAATTGATGTCCACTCCGCTTATCTCCATCAAACCCCGCTCCTTGGCCAATGATTGCAGGCGGAGCATCTGCTCTTTGGTATTGCGCGGCGGCATGTAGGTGACAGCCGGGAAACCACAGTCAACCAGCAAGTCGAGCAGTTCAACAAGGAACGAGTCCTCAAACTCCTCTGCCTTCTTGTCCCCCGTCACACTTTCCTTTATGTCGCCCAGGTATGCATAGGCGGCAATAGCACCGATGCTGTTGGAAAAATCAACTACGCTTCGCACATCCATGCACTCTTGCCTATCCGGCTGGATAAAGAAGCGAGGCAGGAAAGTGCTTTTGAAGACTCCCAAAAGGTCATAGGCATAGTGAGGATTCTTTTCATCCAGGAACAAGGCCTGTAGTTTGGGAGAGAGTGAAAGGCCCAAGGAAGAAGTCAGGAAACGTACCAGTTTCTCACCTTTTCCAAACATCTGTATGCTCTGGTTGGCCATGGCATACAGAATGTGCCGTTCGGTAACCGAACCTCCCTCACTGAAGCGGGAAAGTGGAAGCACATCACGCTTGAAGTCCAGGTCGAAGCCGTAGCGGCCCACCAAGGCCTGCAACGCTTCAACCTGTGCCTTGTTGCGTTTGTTGCGAACTTCCTGAAGGGGCTTCAGAAAGGAAACAACGGTAGGAATATGCTGTTTGGCAACTCCATGGATACACAGATAGACGATGCCCTCGCTATCGGGGTTGTTGATCTTCCGATTCGCCAAAGGCGTATCAAGAAAGCTCACCCTCAGCTCAAAGCCTACGGTTGTCGCAATACCGATATTCCTTCCAGCTTCAAGCATTTCGGCGGCAGCTCCAATGCTGTCGTGGTCGATGCTTCCCACAATCCCAAGCCCTGCCTTCCAAGCCGCATACGCGGCTGCAGAAGGCTCATAGGGACTGAAGGAATAGGTGGTGTGCACATGGTTGTTCACCTCTTCGCTAGCCGTATGTCCAAGCGATCCCTCTTTGATCAGGGAGCCGATTTTCTCACTGGCCGCCAAGCGCACCAAGGGATTGCGATCATTGATATCCCGTTCAAGCGTCTGTATATCCATGACTCTTCCTTACACTCCCTTGCGGCTGGTTCTGAAGAACTCGCCGTCGGTGATGTTGTGTTTGGCTGTGTACCCTTGCAGGGGTAGAAGCTGCTCGTGGATTGCATCCAGGATGGTGGAAGGCTGGGCGAAATAGTACTCCTCCATTTCAGCGGGAGGGGTAATCCAGTTCTTCGAACCGGCGATTACAATCGGGGCATCCAGGTAATCGAAGGCAAGCCTCGAAAGATTGCTTGCAACCGTATGCAGATAGCTTCCGCGTTCGGCACTGTCGGTTACCATGACACAACGACCGGTCTTTTTGACCGACTCGATGAGCATTTCATACTTGAGGGGGTTGATCCATCTCAGGTCTATGACTTCTGCCGATAGACCGTATTCCTTCAGCTTGTCCGCAGCAGCGATGGCAGTGTACAAGGCTGGCCCAAGGGCCACCAAGGTAACATCCTTGCCTTCGCGTCTTATGGCAGGCTCACCTTCGGGAATCTCATAGTAGCCCTCGGGTACGCCTTCCTTGACGAACATCTCACCGATGCCGTAGAGCTTCTGGCTCTCGAAGAAAACCACCGGGTCGGTACCACGCAGCGCGTAGTTGAGCATGCCCTTCACATCGTACGGGGTTGCCGGGTACATCGCCTTCAGCCCGGGAACCGAGGCCACCATGCTCGTCCACTCCTGGGAGTGCTGGGCTCCATACTTGTTGCCCACCGACACGCGAAGTACCAACGGCATCGTAAGCACGCCGGCGCTCATGGCCTGCCACTTGGGCATCTGGTTGAAGACCTCGTCGCCTGCACAACCAAGGAAGTCGCAGTACATCAATTCAACGACGGCCCGTCCCCCTGCCATTGCATAGCCGACACCGCTGCCGACGATTGCAGATTCGGCAATCGGGGAGTTGAAGAACCGCGAAGGAGGAAGCAACTCGGTAAGACCGCGGTAACAGGCAAACGCCCCACCCCAGTCACGGTGGTCCTCACCGTAGGCGATCATGGTCGGATCGATGGAGAACCGGTGTGCCATGGCTTCGAATACGGCATCACGATACTGGTACTGACGGGCGGCCGGATATTCCTTGCCATTCTCGTCATAGGCGTAACGATTGCGCTTTGCAATCTGCTGCACACGAGCATTTTCTTCAAGGCTCTGCAACATCACAGGCTTTGCATCGTCAAACTTCTCGACACTACCATTGGAGAACATCACCGATTCGACGAACGCTTCATCCACCATCGGGCTGAGCTTGGGATCGACGGTGATCTGAAGCGTCCGTTTCATCTTCTCTTCAAGTTGGACGTCCATAGTATCGAGATCGACCTGGGAGAGCAGACCATTTTCAATGAGGTAGTTGCCATATGCTACGATTGGATCCTGATTGCGGAACGCTTCCAGCTCCTCCTTGGTCCGATACGTCATTGCATCGCTGGGGCTGTGGCCGCTGTAGCGATACGTCAAGGTATCCATGAAAGCCGGCCCTTCACCCTTGATCAACAACTCCTTCTTGCGGGCTGTTGCATCGGCAACCGCCAGGGGATTGAAACCATCGACGCGTTCGGTATGCATGGAGAATTCGTTTATGGCAGCCCCTACACGGGCGGCTACCTTGTAGCCCATGGTCTCTCCGATGGGCTGTCCACCCATGGCGTACAGGTTGTCAAAGCAGTTGAGCATGAACGGGGGATAGCCGGGATTTTCTTCCCACAAGGTCTTGTACTGGTCCATGGAGGAGAGCACCAACCCTTCGTATACAGGACCGCGGGCAAGCGAGCCATCGCCGATATTGGCGATGACAATGCCCTTTTTGCGGTTGATTTTCTTATAGAGGGCAGCTCCTACGGCAATGGTGCACGAACCGCCGACAATGGCGTTGTTGGGCATGCTGCCGAAGGGCTTGAAGAAGGTATGCATCGAGCCGCCGAGGCCTGCATTGAAACCCGTCTTCTTGGCATAGATTTCGGCCAAAGCACCATAGAGTATAAAGTTCTCCGCAGTATCGCGAACATCCTTGCCCGGGAAATGCTGGGCAATTACCTGATAGGTTTCTCCCTGCATGAAGCCTTCCATAATGGACAACAAGTCCTTGTCCTCCATTTTCTGGATGGCCGACATGCTCTTTGCCAATATTTCACCATGACTGCGGTGTGAGCCGAAAATCTGATCCTCGGGCTCCAATACCATGGCCTGGCCTACTGCAGCACTTTCCTGCCCTGCAGAGAGGTGGGCAGGCCCCTTGTGGTTGTAGCTGATCCCCTGATACACCCCTTCCTTTTTGATGGTATCGAGCATGGTCTCGAACTTTCGGATGAGGAGCATGTCATAGTAGGCACGAATCAGGCGGTCCTTCCCATACAGCTTGAGCTCCTTCTTGAAATCACTCTGGTATTGGTTTACCGGAATGGAAGGTGTTTTGATGACTTGTTTTTCCCTCAGCGTGGCGGGGTCAAACGTTAGTGTTTTGGACATAATAACTCCTTATCTTTGCATCCTTACAGGGTATGGTCGAGCTGAAAGCAAGCATCCTTGATCAACTCAGACACACTGGGATGGGGGAATACGATTTCTTTGACATCCTGGACACGCAATTGGGCCTCAATAAGAGCCGAAGCGCCCCAGATCATCTCACTGCTGTAGGGTCCGAGCAGGTGGACACCGACGATTGCTCCCGTATGTGCATGGCAGATGACCTTCACCAAACCTGCACCCTTTTTTCCATGTTCCGCCAAAAACCTTCCATTGGAACGCATCTGCACCGTCTGGCTCTTGATGGGGATACCAAGCTTTGTCGCTTCGGCTTCGGTGATCCCGCAGCCTGCGGATTCCGGATTGCCGTAGACAGCCCAAGGAATGGCTTGGTAGCGCATGCGCATCGCCTTCGAACCGAAGATGTTGGAAATCGCTACTTCGGCCATGCGTGAAGCGCTGTGGGCCAGAAGGGAACGACCGTTGACATCACCGATTGCATACACGGTGGCTAGGTTTGTCTGCATACGCTCATTAACCACCACTCCCCGTCTGTCGATATCCAGGCCAAGCTTTTCCAGGCCCTGGGTATTGGGCTTGCGGCCCACACTCATCAGCACCAAGGAGGCACCGATGGATTTCTTCTCACCTTTTGCATCGGTATAGAGCACCGAATCGGATGTAATT
>Ga0172378_10001495_pt1 | contig 21658 bp, 32 predicted proteins | sample GrowelOW332metaG_FD_119755 | JGI IMG/M metagenome (GOLD analysis project Ga0172378, IMG submission 119755) | Groundwater microbial communities from an aquifer near a municipal landfill in Southern Ontario, Canada - Pumphouse #3_1 metaG | ecosystem: Environmental > Aquatic > Deep subsurface >... | reverse complement strand
TTATATTGCTGCAGATTTTTTCTACCATTGAGCAGATACATAATAGATGGTCTACCACTAATGATATAGATTTCATCCCTAGTAGTATTGGTATACTCAATGATCTTTTCTTTCCATTGCTTTATCCATTCAAGAGTAGAAGTAATCATGATTACTCTCTGCTTCAAGAATGATGCCATTGCAACAGCTACATAGGTCTTTCCAGCACCGGTATTCAGATTGACAGATAACTGGCTCTTATACCGATTAGCGCACCATTTATTCTGACCAAGAACAAACATCATAGCCTGTTTTTGAGTATCATCCTTAGGGAGATATCCAATTAGAATAGACGATACTTCGTCATATGGATCATGGCTATCATCAATCATAGCTGATGTTTGAAACCATCTCTCTATCAATCCGATATCAATACCCCTCGGAATATAAAGAATTTTGGTTTCAGGTTCATACCATAATCCCTTAGGGTGTCTTTGATGTGTAAGACTATCATAGACAGATAAAGACTTTTCTAAGGGATAACAGTCACCGACTTCATAATTGTTAATAACAACAGAAGTCCTTTTGACTACAATCTTAGACATTATTTAACCTCGATCTTATGCTCTTTCAGATATCCTTCGATATCGAAATCATCTGGCTCTACATGCAAAGTATCATCAATCTCTGCAGGTTCTTGATCGTCAGTAAGCACAATCTTACCAGTGTCGAAAAAGGTTTTGACATCCAGCATCCCGATTAATGTGAAATGAAGTTCGGATGGAGATTCATACATCATGCTACATTGTATTTTCTCTATATCGGTAGATCCATTAGTAACATATACTGCAATTGGATATGTGTTTACCTTTACACCATTACCCAATATTGTATAATACATCGTAAGATGTTCTAATACTTTCGACCTTTCCCAATCGGATACAGTACACTGTTCAGTCATATGCTCCAGATAATCACGTATTGACTTTGAAACAACTACTCCTGCTCTACATCCTTCACGTTTAGCAATTCGTTCTGGCATAGGCATTTGAGTGAATGATTTAGCTATTTCACTTTTCAATCTTTTGATCTGTACCAGTTTGAAGTAATACATAATCATGCCTCCATATCTGCAAAGAATTTGCTAACCCATAGTTTATTATAGATCTCTTCTTTAACATCATATGTCAAAGGTTCGATCTCTACCTCCTTACCAGTATCAAACATCTGGTAATCGAACTCACTCATATCCTTAGATGAATATGCTGCACTTATCAGAATAGAATACTCATCAGATACTTTACGCAGATTCTCCATCAAACCAACTGCATCGGAGATGATGCAGTTGATAGTTGAAGATGCCACCATTTTAGCAGAATCAGTTTTCATCTGAACTGCTGTCATGGCAAATACCTTTTCGGGAGTAGTGAAATCAATCTCTGCATTATGGCCAGCCGTTAAGCTGTTTGCCGCAAACTTATCGAGATTGTATTTGAGACCCTTCATATATAACATCATTTTCTTTTCCATAATTTCTCCTTATAACATTTTCTTTTCATTAGTTGTTACGTTCCCTAATACGTCTTACCGCAACAATCTTATGCGGAGCCGCTTTCGGTTTCCTGATATTCCGTTTATCCTTCATGAATGTCTGAGGTTTAACCATGAAGAACAGATCCATGAAAGATGGACTATCTTTCTGGAATGTAAGCGGATAATACAGAACCTTATCCAGATACCGATACAGAAGAGTTACAGTAGTGGATGGGTTATCCATCAGAGACTGTTTCAGTGTAAAGATACGATAAGGCTCATTTGGGTTAGACCAATTTGGTTTATGGATGTTCGAAGTAATATGACGAATCTGATTCGCAATGATTACCTCATAATGAATAGCCATAATACCGAGGTTGCCTTCGATTGCTGCTTCAATAACCTGCTGAGTAAGCGAGCTAAGAGTCTGAGCTTCAGTTACACTCTTGATATCAAGCAGACGCTGAATATCAGTAAGAGATTTACCCAGATCGTTATTCTCAACCTTAATGAAGAACAGACAAGAGTTCTCTACATCAGAGAATTTGACTTTAACCATTCCATCTTCAGTTGGAGTTGCTACACTTCTGATAAGGCCATTGAATGTATTGGAGATATAGAGTTTATACTCTTCCCCATCACCACAGATCTCAAATACTTCATGCTGCCCATTAGGGAGATCATGCCCGATATAGAACTTAGTTACATACTCATTGTAGTTAGTTCCGCTATCAGAATCAGCATTGAATCCATAGTCATCTTCATTCTCAAGGATGATACTCTTCGGATCAACAAGTACACACCACTGATCCGTATAATCGATATCATCTTTCAGTGCCAATGCATTGGTGGAGATATCAATGAATTGATCGAAGAAGTTATTCCATTTGAACTTCTTAATCATAGTCTCGAGCAAATGCTTAGCAGATAACCGCTCCTGAGTCGTCTTTGCAGTAAACAACTCTGCTGACATTTTACCCGGTTTGATATCTCTGTTCGTATATGCAATAGGGCCATAACACTTGAAGCAAATACCATGACCTCTTGCTTCGGATGCACAAGTTTCAGGTGAGTGGAAGTACAATGTACGTCCAATCAGTTCTGTCTCTGTTCCCTTGCATAGATAATCAGTACCAGACATATCAAGACGATACCAACGATCACGATATAGTTTCAGGAATGCTGCTGAAGTGATATGCAGTTCGAGAAGATTCTCTGTATGGCAATCATACTCTGGATCGTCATTCATTACTGTATTGATACAGTTCAGACCAACGGTACGTGCAAAGTCACCAGACTTACCGACGTTATCTTTGGTGATGAACTGAGCATATCGAGATGCGGCTGAATCGATGAACTGATATGCAAGTGTATTCAATCCACCATTCAGATATGAGCTGTTGACTGGGATAGGATGTGCTCCACCATTACCATCAGGCTTAGATCCCTCATTAACAGCGAACTCTTTGAACTGTTTAGCATTAGTTCCTTCTTGTGCGCGGAAAGAGTCTGCTAGACAGTGATCATACCCAATAATCTTCTTGGAGTTCTCGATGATCTTGATTACTTCATTCGTATACTCCATACCACGATCTTTTACATCCTCAAGAGGGACGTTACCAAGATCGATGTGCATAAGCTCATTGAATCTCTTATCATGATCCATGAGTTCAATGAAATCTTCAAGGTTGATTGTACTCGACAAGAATGCAGAGAACGCATCAACAGACATGAAGTTATGGAGAGTATCATCGATGATATTATTCATCAGACGATTCTCCATGTGCTCTCTATTACGCATGATGAATTTACTATCGATATACTTCTTGATAGTTTTCTGCGTAATAGCTTTGTTGAAGAATAGATTACCCGGAGTAATCTTATCTCCATTTCTGATTACCATGTACCACATAACCACATTGAAGAAGAAATCTTCGATAGTTAATCGGCAATGATAACCACTGGTTCCGAAGTTTACATCGATCTTATAACTCTTTGCTAAGTCAGTTTCGATATAATCTTTCATAAGGTTGAGTGTTCCATGGAAATAGTCATCCCAAGAGTCGCTTGTGATATCATCTGTGTTAATCACAAGTTTTCCATTTAAGAGATTTCCCATTGGGCCATAATAGGTGACATTTACCATATTGCTAGTTCCTCCCTAATAGATAGATATACATTATTAGGTTTTCTACATTATAACATTTTAAGCATCTCCTTTCATTAATACTAACTACTTTAACATACTCAATTATATAGTATATAACTGTAATGAAATTTGGCAAACTATGTCCCTCTGCCAGCTACGGCAGAGGGTTGTAGTAACATAGTTAAGTGTTCAAATAGACTCGAGAAAAGAATATGCTTACCGAATGGTTCGCGTGAACGCCCTCGGGTTGATCTTGATAAGAGCCTTCTGAGACTTGATAGCATCGCGTTTGACCATGTTGCCATACTTGGCCATAAGCCGGCTGTTGATCGCATGCTTCTTTGCCTGAATCTTCTTGAGGTTGCGATAATCCTGATCGTTGACCTCTTTGGCCTTCTGATAGACTGCCAGTTTGATACGGCGGGACAGGTCATCCAGTTTGTTCAGACGAACAACGGTCTTCTTTCCAACGAAGCCACCATTTTCCTGAAGACAAGCAGTAAACTCATCCGTCTGCATGTACTCATTGCGATCAGCTTCATTCATGTAAGACAGAGCGTCATACAGAACATTCTCCATCAAAGCCTGAGTATCATTGATACACGTACCAGTGCCGTAATCGGCGTTTTCATCTACGCCGCCAATGTCGATATTGTCGATAATCATTGTGAAATTCCTCCTTAACGTATAAAGGTTTTATTTTATACCTTCTCAGGTACATTATTACTTTGTTCAATCTATAAAATATTTGTGGGCTAAAATAAGTATAAATAATAATGAAATCGGTTATATACTATATACTTGAGAAGAGGTAAAGTGTTATATTAAGGAGGTGACCGAGTGCACATTCTAGGATGTAACAAAACGGAGAAAGGAAGTGAAACATTTTATGAAGTATTTTGTAAAAACTCTAATGGAGAGATATTAAAAGTTTGTGGTTCCATAGATAGGAATCACGATAGCACTGGAATTCCATATGTGGATATCAGTCCTATATTCGAGGTACCAAAACTATCTTATGAGATGGTTAATTACAGCGACCAGTTTCCAAGAGATGATATCCGATTAATCGGATTCTCTCATGGTAGACCTAAGGTCAAATATTCCTGCAGTGCCTTCTTTATTGATACAATCAATGGAAGGTTCCTGATAACAAGTCGTTTAAAAGAAAAGAGAGAAAAGAATGTTTAAAACCAAACCAGTATTCGAAGATTACAAAGACTATAAGATCGTCGGCACTATTCATAACTCAAATGATTTGGGATATGGTGATATTGGGAATACGTTACTACTTCGGGGCGATGGTGATGAAGAGATAAAAGTATTTGAAGTACGTCCCCATGTTACAGAGTATGAGTTGATACTGCGTCCAGCCACACCAATAGATTTGGCGAGCACACAGGGGTATACATTCAAACATCATAACTCAATCAAAGTTGCGATCGAATGTGGAATCCCAAAAGTATACCCAAATAAATATGTGCACGTTCTTCATCGATCCAAAGTTTATGCCATTTTACTCAATAGGGATGTATATACAAATATAGAGTCCCGCCATATTGCTGATGACCATATCAACGAATTAGTCGAGGATGGTGTACGATGGTCATGGGTTCTTGATAGATTCATCAAGATGAAGAATGATCACAGACTCATTGGAATATGGGTAATGAATGACATTAGTGCCATCAGTTATGATTTATATCAACCCTATATCACCAGAAATATATACAGGATGCTGATAGAAGATGAAGGCATCGGTAAAATCGTTGATGTATTTACTGATTATAAAGATGTGACAAACGGCATTGTCAAATTTATCGATAGTGTTCCAAAAACACCAGATGCTCAATTCTATACTCCCAAAGAAGAGATTCTCCTGCCGCTAAATTCTCTTAAAGTCAGTTCATTTGATACAGATGATGGCATATCAGCAACTCATATTGCAGACTTACTTTCGATTGTACATTCAAATATTGGACAAGGTTCTTATGGGCTTGTAAGCCTATCGAAGTTCAATGATGTTCCAGAGGATATGAAACAAATTGATTCACACCAATGGAATAAAAATTTGGAGATGCTTGATGGTATCAAGCTGAAAACAGTCGATCGAGGGGAGAAGAAATTCAATGGATGATAAACCCGGCATACTAACAGCATATAAGGATAGCAAAGAGGATGATACCTCTTTCTATTCCGACGTTAGAAGAAGATGAGCTTGAGCGAGCTCTCAATTATTCAATCAGTAAGAGGATGAACAATCCCGATATCACATTGAATAACAACTACAAGCATAGTCAGGCTCTTACAACTGTTAAAGAGTTCTCAGACTATCTGCTAGACAAGAAACCTATCATAACTCCGTATGGAGTTATATTCTCCAGACATGGAACGGTGCCAAACCCGTTATATGAAATGATCGATAAGTTTGTATCGATTCGTGGAGACTACAAGAAACAGATGTACAAATATACTCCGGGTAGTGAGGAGTTCAACAAATATAATTTGCTTCAGCAAGTTGCAAAGGTTGACGTTAATGCTATCTACGGAGCAATCGGCGCACCGAGTTCTATCTTCTACAATATCTATTGCGCTGGTGGCGTGACGGCAGCTGGTAGAGGAGCAATTTCTGCCAGCATCACCATGTTTGAATCCATCCTAGAAGATAATGTTCAGTTCGGATCATTGAATGAGGTTATGACCTTCATTGACAATGTATGCAGTGAAGAACCGAATAGAATCTTCAGAGATGAAGATGTACTCGATTTCAATATCTCGTTGGAGGATGCATTTGCTAAGATCATTCTTGATTGCGGATATAATTGGATTCCATCTGAGAGAGAAATCACAATCATCTGGGAAGCAATGTCTAGATTGTCTCAGGAGAATCTTAACAGAATCTTCTATAAGAACAATCTATACAAGTTCTGCGGTAATCGTAGAATATCCAGACTTATCGTAGATACATTGAGGCATCTCAATACACCATTCCTCGATCCGAATGATCCGCCGAAAGAGATCAAAGATGATCTTGATAATCTGCTTGCGTTTATCAAAGAGTATGTATATTATGGATATATCCATATCGATAAACTTGACAGAATTGAGACAATGGTTCGAGAAGTTGTTCTGGTAACGGATACAGATTCTTGTATCATCTCATTTGAGCATTGGTTCCAGTTTGTCAATGCGATGATTGCTGGGGTCGATATGACTATCCTTCATGAGACTGTGGAGCTATGCAAAGATAAGGATGATAACCTTGTTGCTGTAGCAGAGAACAATCCGGGCCTTGATTACAATTTCTACACTGATGAGATTACTCAGCAGGAAGAAAGAAGTAAGAATATCGCAGTAACTACGACTCATGATGGTCTTAGACATTCTATCATTAACATGATGGCATATTGCATTGGTAATCTGATTCTGGATTACATGGTTGTGTATAGTAAGCACTATAACTCATACTCAGATGACCGCGAATGCTTATTGATCATGAAGAACGAGTTCTTGTTTAAAGCTATCCTTCTGACCAACGGTAAGAAGAACTATGCTGCAATCAATGAGGTTCAGGAAGGTCATATGGTTCCGAAAGGAAAAGGATTGCACATCGCTGGTCTTCCGTTAGATAAGGTAGGAGTACCGAAGTCTACATCCAATGAGTTGAAGCGTATTCTTTATGAGGATTGCTTGGATTGTAGTCAGATCAATCAGATGCAGATTTTGAAAGATCTTGCTATTCTTCAGAAGACAATCTTCACATCTCTTTCTAACGGTGAAACGAAATACTATAAGCCGGCTAGAATCAAAGGGATCAGTGCTTATGATACTCCGATGAGAATTCAGGGTGTCAAAGCATCTGTTGCTTATAATGCATTGAAGACTGATGATGAAGATGCAATCAACCTTGAAGATTCAAATACGGTTATGATCATCAAGACCAATATCAATAAGAAGACCATCGAAAGAAATTCTGAAGATGATCCGGTATTCTATGACAAGGTCAAGAAGCTTATTGATACTCCTGAGTTCAAAGGAGAGATCAAGACCATTGCCGTATCCTTCGGCAGCCCAATCCCGAAATGGATTATCCCATATATTAACTACACAGAGATTGTTCATGATAACATGAATTCATTCCCATTGGAAAGCCTTGGCTTCAATCGGTTTGATAACAAGTATATCACGTTTAGCAATATACTCAATCTCTAATAAGGAGTGTCTTTTAATGAAGGAGTTTGAAGAGTTGGATAAACTCATCAAAGAAGCCGTAGTTAATAAGAACATCACTTCTGATCTTATTGGTAAGGTGAGAGATTCTCTCACCTGTTCCAATGGATCATTAGATGTTAATGCAATAAGCAAGTTCAAAGAAGAAACAGGAATGAAGATTACCTATAGAAAAGTACACGATCTTGAAAAAGAGATATATGCAGTTGCTGTAGTCTGCAATGGATGTGGAATTGAATTTGCAATTATCTAAGGGGGGATTAAAATGGAAAAGAAAGAATATGTAGTCATTGGTTCTGAAGATGAGTTTTCCGACATAGCTGGATTCACCGATACTGAAGAGGGAGCTAAGGCATTTATCGATGTTATCAAACGGGGATTACATGACGATAATATCCATATCTGGTATGGTGAGTCTTACCGGTAAGACTCACTACAATAACGGAATCAAAAGGTGGGATGTATTGAATATCAAACCTATCGGTGGCGATGAGTGTAGAAAGATCAAAAGTATCAAGTATAACTTAGATCTAATAGAATACAACATCGCTGTCTGTCAATTGACCAAAGGAGTAGTCTCTAAAGCCGATATTATTCATGGATGGTTTGACTCTGATATTGATTATGGGAAAACTAGAAACAAGAATGGTATCGCTGTATTCCGCTTTAACGGGAAAGTTCCTAAAACTCAGGAAGAGGTTCTTGATATATGCAGGAAGGTAATAAAGACTCCTGCTTTAAGGAAAACTTTGTAATACTGCTATATTTTGATTGCATACTATAACAGTGAAGAAAGAATAAGTATAATCTGTTATGGAGGAATTTAAAATGAAAGAGTATGCAATTGTAGCAAACAAAGTCGATGACGAAGGAATAGTCGGGTTTGTCAATAGCAAAAAGGATGCTTATGTATTTATTGGAGTTGTAACTCGTACTTTCAGAGGTACTGCTGATACTAAATTCTGGTTTGGTGAGGTGATGGGTGCCAATCATCACAATGGCACTATCAAAGATGGTGATGTAATCACCCTTGACTTTATTGATGGCGAGGATGTATTTGGGTCTTCTCATGAGATCACGTTCGAAGATTCGTTTGTAGAAAGCAATGCTGCTTTTTGCAAATTGTTTGGGTGTGAGCTTAAATCAGCTATTATCTTGCATGGATGGTTCGATAATGATCTTGGATTCTGTGGTATCCCGAGTGCTAAAGGATGCGCTATTTTTAGATTCAATGGAGATATTCCTAGAACCAATGAAGAGATATTTGATAAGTGCAAGGAGATTATCAAAAAGAATATCGTATCCTTTTGAAGTATCGGCTGAGTTGGTTGGAGTAAAACTTAGTCGAGAAGAAGTACATGCTTGTGTTAAAGAGGTAGGTGATAATATAACTGTAACAAATATATGCGTTATCGGTGGAACAACAATACTGGAAAGGAGTAATCAAGATGTAGAAGAATTTAAACGTATAGCTAACAAAATAGCTATACGAGTGTACAACAGGTTCAAGATCCAAAAGGAAAGAATGCAATCATAAATAATTATGGTTGCATACTATAGTAGTGAATAAGAGTTAATGAGTTTTATAGAAAGAGGAGATTTATTATGTTACTGAGCGAAATGACCCGCAGAATGAGCAATACTTACGACATGGGCAAAGTTGATACGGAGAAGACTGATAAAGATGATAAGATCGTCTATGCTGTAGATTCCGAAGTCGAGGAGATTGGAAGGACAACGGAGAAGGTTGTCAATAAGCTGAAGGAGATGGGTGACGCTATTATCAATGCATCTGACAAAGCGGCTGAAAAGAAAGCTAAAGCTGAAGATGCAAAGATCGACGCCGAGTTGAAAGCTGAAAAGGCAAAAACCAAAGCAGAGGCTAAGGTGGAGAAGACCGAGCCCAAGAAAGAAGATCCGAAGAAGGAAGAGAAAGAACCAGAGACTAAGGTTGAGCCGAAAAAGGAAAAGGTGGAAACCAAGGCTGAGGAAAAGAAGGAGGAAGCCAAGAAAGAGGAGAAACCGGCTGAAGAAAAGGCCGCTGAGCCGAAAAAGGAAAACCCAGAGTCTACTGCAAAGAAGGTTGATGCTACGGCTAAAGCTTCCTTCAGCAACAACGGCAAGAAATTCAATAGTCAGAAGACTGATTATCGGCCGAACCCTAACATCAAAACCATTCCACAGGATAAGCCGGCTGACAAGGTTACCCAGAAAGTAGAAACCAAACCGGCCGCTGACAAAAAGGTGGAAGACCTCAAGAAGAAGGTTGAGGAGAAGGTCAATTCCAAGCCGAAGATGAAAAAGATCGGCACGAAGCTGGATGTCAGCAAGATGACCAACGAGGAGATCAAAGACAACCTTGATCATATCATCTTCTTCGGCGCCGACATCCATATGGATGATGACAAAAAGGCAACTGTTATGAAGTCTGTTCACACAGCTGTCGGCAAGTATGGCTATAAAGAATTTGCAAACAAGTTCAAGCTGTACAACTTCATTACGGATGTGAGCGATGATCTTTCGAAGATCGTTATCAAGAATGCCATTTCGGCATTGGTCTTTGTCATTGACGGCGATGATTACACAGTTACCAAGAATGGTAAAGTAATCAAATAATAAAAAGAGTATAGTGGGCCTTCGGGCTCACTATATTTTTTGTGGTTAGGGGGATTCTATGGAAGTAGAATTCGATGATATAGCAAAAATATCATCAGTGCTAATGTGGTTGGACAAAAGAACTCAATTGTCCATTATGACAACCTTGTGGAACAATTCTAAGAAAAAGGGTAGAACTAGTTACCATAAGGAAGTCAGATACTACAATGAGTCAGCTGGGAAGCAAGTAGTAAATATAACGCTAGAGTTCAAAACCTACGTTATTATCTCCCAAATCAACAGTGGAGAAAATGGTGAGAAGTGTTATCTCTCTATGGGCATTCCAGAAGTGTATATGCTAATCAATGCGCTAGATAGTATGTACAATATCTTATCTACCCAGTACAAGTCTATATTCAAATCTAAGAATGGTAGTCCGTTTATAGATAAGAAGATCAAACCTGTAGAGATTAATCTCTCGAGTGTTTCTAATTCATATCTAGTTCTTACTCCAGATTTCATAACATATCGAAATGGAGAATCAGCAGGAGGATTGAGAATAAATCTATCTTCCTCAACCAATTATGTTATTTTGAATCTAAGAGATCTAATTGATATCAAAGAGAAACTCAAGACTGATATACCTCTACATGGTCAGGCTATGGTCAACTATATTGGAAGACCAGAGTTTGGATATAACATGTATCAAGTAGGTAGTGGGATGGATGGAGAAGATGATGTAGTATGCCCAACTAAAGGTAGAACTGTATCGTCGATGACCAAGAATCAGAAGACACAATACTTTAACCTAAATGGAATTTTGTGATAATTTATCCCCCATGCTTAGCGGCATGGGGGATTTATTTTTTGTTAATTAATGGTATACATTATCGGCTGATTCGTATTCGCAGCAGATACATAAGTATCTTCCATCTTCTGTACGATATCGTCTCTCATATCGCCCTTAGATTGCAGATCAGCGAGTTTGAGATCTGTACTAGCAAAGATAGTTTCTACACCATCATAGTATTTCAGATTCTCATACAGGAACTTAGCCACATCTGCTATAGCTAACTTCTCAAATAACTCCATCTTTGTCGGAGCTATAGTCATGAGATTGTTAGCATGCTTAACAAACAGGGAGATAGGAATAGCCTGCATGAAATCTACAATATCATTTTGGATTATAGAATTCAGTTTGATTCTATTAGGTGGGCAATACTCGACATATATACCATTAGAGAATAGTGATGTATGGTCAGCTATCATCTGAGTCATTGCAATATCCTCAGCATCATAAGAAGATGACATCATGTCGAATGTGCCGAACCCACCACCATACTGGTATGCCGGAGACTTAGAGCTAAACTCGTGCCAGTCTATATCACCAGCACCAATGATATCAATACTGTTACATACTCCCTCATCAATGATGTAATATCCATTTTTCTTGTTGGCTCTACTGAGTACATAGATCATCTTATGCGGGAAATATCTGGAGAATGTATACAGAGTATCTCCACATATCACATCTCTTGCCCAGACGTCTTTGTTGAAATCATCTGGCAAGTTCAGTGGCTTGGTTCCTAATCTTCGCTCTATCTTATTCAGAAGAGCAGTCATTCTGTTTGCCATTGGCATAGCTTATCATTCCTTTCAAAAATGGTTTTAGTTGTATACTATATAATTGAGAGTATAATGGTATTAACTAAGGAGGAAGTAAAATATGGATTATGTATACGTAGAAGAAAAGGTAAAGTTCTTAATGGGACTATTAAACGGCAAGGTAAACAAATTGCTGTGTTATAGGTATGACTTCATCTATGGGGATATAAATGGAGTTTGTGCAGAAGGAAGCTATGGAAAGATTGTGTTCTATCCGGCTAGGATCATCAAGAAATATGGTGATCAACCAAAGAAGGTGTTCGATGCAACTCTTCTTTGTATAACAGTCCATGAGTTATCTCATATGGATCAGCTAATTCGGTTTAGCAGATATGTGATTGACGATAACTATCGCATGAGAATAGAAGATGGATGCAATAAACGCACATATCAGTTCATTCTCAACAACATCAATGCACTACATGCGGCATATGGTGAATTCGATGAAATGGTGATAGATGACATCGCTAATAGCATCAATTTTAATACAACTAGGTATGAGGTAGCAACAAACTATCAACAACTACTTGGGTTGGTAGGGTTATATCTGCCAAATAGCTCGGATATACTTTGTCGGATGGAAAATATTGATATCATCCTTGGGGATAATCTGTTGTACTCAGGAAAGATTGTGATTAAGAATCATGATAGAGTAGCAGACTTCAACAAGGTAGCCCCATTGTTATATAGCACAACTATATGCAAGGAAGTCAATGTCATTCCAGAATGTGAAGGTGATGATAGTCTTCATATTTACATCAAAGCATATGACAAAATCTATAATCGCGTAGCAACCAAATATGCATAAGAATATCTCCTCCCATTCGTGGGAGGAGTTTATTTTTTTTTACATTCTATCGCAGCAATCCATAATACTACGGCGAACATACTGTTCCACCGGAACTATGATCTGATTGTAATTCTTATCAATCATGTTGACAGTTCTGCAATCTTCTGATACAGTGATCGACTCATAGAACGTATCGAAGTTCTGGATGATCATCTTAAGGTTAGCAGATTCCTGCATAACATAGTCAGCAACAGCACGATTTGTGATAGGAGCTACAACCTGATATCCCTCTTGTACATAAATCTGATTCCCCTCTGGAGCTATGATACCATTCTCGCCGAATTCTACAGACTCACTGATAATTTTATCTGTATAGGCTTTGGTATGGGACGGAAAGATTACACGATCATATGTAATGAATTTAAGATTACGAACATACGCTTTACCATTCTCGTTGCGGATAGAACCAAGAGCTCTAAGGGAGAATGAAGGCTTACAGCCGAAACGAAGACTTCTATCGAATTCATCACCATACTGATTGAATGTTCCCATGAAGTTCCCCTTTACGAGAGGCCCTTCCATCCAGAATTTGGTATACATAACCTGAATGTTCTTGGGTTCGATAGTAGACTGTCTACGAAGATCTGTGGACATTGGGTGGCCAGCTTCGCCATACATATTGCCCTTACTCAGCAATTCTCTCTGACGAGGAGCACATAACTCATTGGCAAGGTCTTTAGTCGCATAATAACGTCTATTACGATTGATAGCATCTGCCTCTTGCAGTGTACCAGTAGCAAGTACCCTACCAGCTTCCTCACTCACGATATTGAATTCTGTATCAGCAAATGACGACTCACAAAGAATGAGTCCTATATTTTGGTTATCCATTTTTACAATCCCCTCCTTTAGGTATTTAATAGGATGTCCCTAAATAAGAGAATGACATATGGCAAACCATATCCCTCTACCCGTTAAGGTAGAGGGACAATATGCTGATTATTTACCTTTTTTGGTGGTATCGGCATCTTTGGAAGCATCAGTAGTTGCCGATTTGTCATCGGTTTTCTTGGTGTCATCCGTGGCAGTCTTCGTATCTGCCAGCTTAGCCGTTGCGGTCGTGGTTGCATTAGCTGCCTGAGCCTGCTGTGGAGTAACTGTCGGACGCTGAACATCGTTCGTTACTTTGTCACTCGATGGAGTCGTGTTCTCTTTATCGTAGTTCGTAAAGTCGAGCTTTACCGTCTTGCCACTCGGCAAAATCTCTTCAACCTTGGCTTTGGCAAACAGACATTTACGAATGTCATCGGAATCCATAGTTACGTTGCGGATATATCCAGAAAACGGATTCTCGATAGTCACAACCGGAACACTTGCAAAAACATTAACTTGCTTCTTCATTGGTTAGTCCTCCTCTGGGTCGATCTCAGCTGGATCGAGCTCCATACTTATTTCATCATCCATATCGTCATCGATGTCATCTACGAGTTGATCTTCAGCATCGTCTTCATCCTGTAGATCATTATCAAGGACAGCATCACCCGGATCGATAACGACCATATCGTCACCTTCGAGTATAGTTTCGAATACCATGTTTAACCCTCCTCAGGATCACCTGATCCAAACATATCTGCTATGTCTTCGGCATGGCTATTCTCTTCCATCAAAGAATCCAATGGTGCATCAAGTGAAGTACCATCAATTACATCTTTGAAGTCGTCGGATTCCATCTCTTCCAAGACAAGCTTATCTAATTCAGTAAGCATAAGTATAACCTCCTTAATGATTACTATAGTGTCATTACATCAAATTCCTAGCAGTATCTGTCAATATCATAATCTTCTCTAATTCTTGGTTGAGAATGAATATAATAACAGGTACCATATGGAATATCTCAGTGTTGTCATCCCATGGAATGTCTGTGATAGATTTGACCATATCATCATCAAGCGGTTTCTTTTCATAAAAGAAGTTACTAATTATATTATAGATTGCATTGTAATCTGTATACTTAGTATTCTTCAATACTGCTGACATGAATTCTTTAGAGAATGTATCTATCGGCTCAGCCAATAATTTGAAATTCTCAGATGTCACGAGGTAATAGTCTTCAAGTCTAGTAGACATGAGAGACATAGGGTCATCTATTACTACTCCATAGTATCTGTGGAATACGAAATCCTTGTTCCCCTGCTCTATGAAATGGTATATCGATTTGGAATAAGATATGGGGAATGTAATGGGTAGATCACATGCCTGATCTATGTAGATGTAATTCGAACCAGTCATAATCTTGTTTCGGATTATGAACTCGATCGTCTCAGGATCATAGAAATATTCATCCTGATACTGGTATACGTAAGTCTGTAAACTGTCTTTGAAGAATGTTTTGTGATAAAACGTCTGTAAAGAATCGATGATGCTCTCTACACGCTCAACCAACTGACAGGATTCATCATCTATTACCGACTTGTAGTTTGAACCTACATTGTCAGCAAAGAATCTGAAATGTTTGATGATCTTACTCTCTAACTCAATATCACCATCATCATCAAGAGTATACTCCATCTTCCAGAAGTTAGAACCATTCTCCAAGGTATCTACAGTTACCTTAGTAATACGGAACCAATATACTCCTTTGGTGATGTGGTCAATAGTGAAGTAAGAATCCTGTATAGGCATAAAGGTATTCGGAGGAAGGATACATTCTCCCTCTATTGGTGAAGCCTCTAAACCATAGTCTCCAACTTCAAGATCAGCCTGTATCTTCTCTAATCCATAGATGAATACATTAGTGATCTTGTTATACCTGAGAGGGGAATTTACCCCTTTCAATTCAGCAATCTGTTTAGTACCCTCATCTAATGTAGACCTAGTCGTATTGACATTGTAGAAAGTACATATAGTTGGGTGCTTATCAGTAAAGACGTAAAATGGATTATCTATCTTTTTTGCTACTCCGGAGACTAGATTGCTTATAGTAGTCTGCATAGTAGTATTAAGAAACTTTCCTCCCATTTGATCAACTCCTTTACGTAGAAGTCCCAAAAAATAAAAGGAGTGAGGCGATTACCTCACTCCCTATCAGATTACAACTTTTCGATGCCAACCATTGCAAGTACGCCGAGAAGCATGAATCCAATCTTGCCTTCTTCAGTTGTATTTGCTAAAGCCGTCGATGCGACTACAATACAGCCGCAGAGAAAGAATTCACAAAGCAATTTAGTTACTTTTCTTTTAGTAATTTCAATTTTCATTATTCTACCATCCATTCTGTTATAATATAAATAGAAACCAACAGTGAGCATTTACAAACATTCACCCATCCAGATATAACTTTGCTATTGGATTTGGCATATGCTTCAGCTCTGTCAATGAGTCGATACATTATTCTTCGTCCTAAGAATAAGAATAAGATTGCACCGGCATATATGATTAAGTCAATCAGCAACAATGTAGCTACCCAGATTGAACCAAATACATTTACTATTGTCATTTTAATAACACCTCGGCCACGCCCATGAATATGACTCTTACTATTAAAAACACAGCAGATATGACTATGGTATAGTAAGATATATCTGTCAATCTTCGAAAGAACCTTGCTAATGCACGATTGTCCTTTTTCTGGGAGATGATCAATCCGATAAGAGAAATAACGAAAACTATCACTGATATCATTAAAACCATTTCCACGCCTCCCATGTTAAAGGTTACCGTAGTCGCATGCAGTATAACAGCTAAAGTTGCCGCAGATATAGCAAATACTAATCCATATGCGACAACAAAATCAAATTCATGCTTGAGATTATAATCAGTGAACTCATCTATTACTGAGTAGATGATGACTGTTAGAATACTCTGCATAAATGTTACAATACTTACTATAATAAGTATGCCTATAAAAACATCCATATTCATACTTCCTTTATACGTTTATATTACCATAGAATATCAGTTTCAATACCCCACTGCAAAGGAAAACAGCACAAGCCGATGCCGTGACAACTCCCCATCTATTAAGAGTTTTAGTGAATTCTTCGGTGAAGTGCCCACTTACAGACCCTACCACATATAAACATGATGTTATACCTGCACTGCCTATACTGAATATTGATGACCAAACCAATAGATAGCTAAGAAAATGTTCCATCATATCAATTCCTTAAAATAGATATTAAAAGCATAATTGATAAGCCTACGCTTAAAATAACATTTACAATTTTTCTAGTAGATGGTGTTACGTCAAGTTCATCTACTACGAATTTTATTATCCATCCTATTATTAATAGTATGAGCATAATCATACCCCCATTACGTACTTGAGCCCCTCATATATTAATGGAGCAAATGCTGCCAATATAGCCATTGCCTGAATTACATTTATAACTGGCCATGGAATATTACAATCAGTTTCTATTTTAAAATAACCCAACACAGCTGAGATCATAAGGAGTGTGCATGCAACTCCTACAGATATAATCACATGATTGAAATATTGAATACTATCATCCATTATTGATCCTCCTAGATTGAAACAGTAAAGACTTTTATCTTATCTTTAGACACTCCCATATCTTTCTCCCCGGGATATGAATTCCGATGTATAAACATTTTGAATCCCATATCTTTAGAGAGACCGATAAGATTTCGAATATCTGGATAGGTATCTGGAACATCGTTATCTGGATAGAGATTGAGAATGAAGTTCATCACTCTAGTTTTCTTAATCAGATTACATAACGCATCGAAGTATGCTTTACCGCATACTGCCATGTAAATATTCTGTTCCTTAGCACCATTGCATAGATTGTAGCAGATAGACAGAGCATCAAATACTCCTTCTGCTATATGGATATTCACTGGTACTCGGCTAGTCATATCGATGCTAGTGGGAATGATGTAAGACTGAGAAGCTTCTGACCCATCGAAGATCTTATATACATTGTACCGATGGTCAAGATACTTATTCAGAGTTCCTTCGTCAGCAAGATTCTTAATAACAACCATTCCTCTATCCATAGATAGAAACCCAACTCCATAGTCGCTCAGGATACTGATATCGTTAGGATATCTAGTATACTTCTCAATATGATTTCCATCGAGTAAATCCCATAGGCTAAGAACGATATTGTTAGATAGTTCTTCTGCAACACTCATGTTAGTCCCAAGCCGATAGTTGATATACTTCAACTTTTTCATATTCAGTTCAGTATCAGAACAATACCGGTTCAAGATGTTGAACCGGTTATTTCTCTTTGATCCTTTAAGACGCTTAGATGCGTCATAGAGATACTGACGAGTTTGTTCCATTACCTCAATATCATCATCCCCATACTGAGGATTGAGCAATGGAATAACTTTATCATCCAGAATGCCTTTGGCTGGGCACTTCTGACATTTATAAAACGGCAAATCTCCTGTTACTTTGATATATAGATGCTTAGCACCTAGGTCGCTCTGTGAATCCCCACAGAACCTACATCTCATTACTACCTCATTCCCCCCAGATACAAGTTCTGCATCTGGGAAGGAAAGAAGGTACTTCTTGAGTTTTTCCATGAATTCATTTGCCATTGTTTACTCCTCCAGTTTACCAAGTATGTAGTATGTTGAGTCAAGTATCATCCTTGACCCAACGAAAGCAAACAGTGTACAAGACGCTATAACGCTTGGCTTTTCTATAACCACTACAATAGAAAGTAGACAAAGAGCTATATAATCACATAGCAAATATAATAGGCCACTCTTACGCATAGAAGCCATCTCCAAACTTTATCTACGGTCAATAATTTGTTTAAGTTTATCAGTATCACCCTGCATAGCAAACATAAGAAATCTGAAAAAGCATATTTGAAGTGCGAGTGAAACCAAAATTGCTGTTACATATACAATGAATATATCATAGTGACTGGCCATATACTCATTGTATGCAAATATCGAAAACATAGAAGTCAAGATAACAACGATAATTTGGATCAGTTCTTGAAATCTGCATTGGATATACTCCTTTCGGCAGCATATCGACTAGTGCCAATAACGACGCTAATGAGGAATAGTAATGTCATTACTAATAGAGGATATAGGTATATGACAATTGATGTACTATCAAATACATACGACATCACCAAAGCTGGAATAATATAGCCTAGTGCTATTATAATAAAATTCTTTATTTTGTTTCCTCCCGATCTTCAATACCATAATGCTTTTTGCAATCCAGATACCCATGGGCATATATCTCATACTTCATATTAAGATATTTATACCACAAAGAGATACCACACATGATCAATACGAGTATTGAAAATATGAACTCTATTTCACTTGAGGCATGTTCTGTACTCTGAACCCCGATAAGACCGATTATGGCGATATACATGATATCAAATGTATACGATTTTATCAAGTTCATAGCTTCTGGATTGGCCTTATCATCAACACTATTCTTATCTTTCATTCGTTCTCTAGTCTGAGATATTTCCATCACAGACAGATACATTGCTAAGAATGCTGTAGAATGATATGGTGTAAGTATATTTAACCCCATACATGCAGCACAGATAACAAACACTGTAATCATAACTTTAGAGTCACTTAGCTTAGTCATTTTAATTACCCAAACTTTCTTTCTTCAAGTATTGCCGTTATTACATCACACATAATCCCGAAAATGAGTATTACTGCAAATATTAACACAATTGGTACAATTGAAATCTCGAATATTCCACCGGCCAACACTACAAACGGAGATACAATCACTATTGCCAAGCCTAATACTTGAATACCCATAAGATTATCAATCTTGTATAACATCCTTCTCACCATTTCCTTCTTTCTTTATTTCTTCTTTTCTTTTTTGTAGTTCATCATATGCATCTTTAATAACATTGAATTCGGCAGAGCGCATTATTTTAAACGCATGATCGCACTCTTCTAATTGCCCCTCTATCCGTGCCAACTCTATGGAATTAGTTCTCAGCAGTCCATCCGTTATGATTAATATACACATTAACGCACCAAGAAAAACAGAAATGAATGTATCACCGTTTGTTACAGCGAAGCACATCACCATTGTAGTGATAATATACATGAGAAGCACCAACCATGTTTCGCTAGTAAGTTTACCTAAAATTTCATTGACGCGTTTTACATCATTGACCAATCCAGTAACTATATTTTTGAATATAAAGTTACGACTGGCGATAATAGTTCCGATGATAACAATCGCCATGTTCACATATGCAACTGCATGGTATACCATATCAAATTCTTCATTGTCCCTAGCTGTACTGTACAGCATTTGGAAGGAAATAATCTCGATTATGACTACGAATAACACAAAGAACGCATTCAGTTTTTTCATTTTAAAATCTCCTTTTCATATTATATCACTCTAGGATCTCTCCTAGAGTGATATGAACTGATTAAATCATCAGGGCATACAATAGGAACTGCTCTGATATGAGATACTTGTTGATTTCAATTGGTCTGCCGTTGAGGCTACTATCAGTCGGATCGATAGTAGTAAACTCAGATGCGATGGTCTTAGCAATAAATCCGAAGAGAGTTTCTTCCAAGATATTCTCATCGCGATATTTGTTAAGCACCTTCTCGTAATTCTCTGACATCTTCATTCTCAGAAGAATAGCTTTGTTTACAGTCTTACGAGCTACAATCTTCTCTACTCGGCTAGACACAATCTCAGCCAAGAGATACAACCCGTTCAACTGTAACTTACGCTTTGCTGCAAGCATAAGAATCACATAGTCTCTGATGTTTACGTACTTGATAGAACTCGTATCACCAAAGTCTTTCATGAACAGATAAGAGATCAACTGATTCTGGAACGGGGTCTTTACATTCCCATTCTTACTTAGTTCTTTGATATAGAAATTGATCTCGGCCTCAGAGAATGGGCCATAGGTCTGTTCTAATATCTTCATCTCTTCTTTACAGTTTACTCGAAGCTGCATAGCCAATGCTTCATTCTGTTTGATCATATAAGCTTCGAACTTATCGGTCTGAGAGTTGTTATCTTCATCCCTTTCACTACTGGATACAGGGATCAGATCGTACTCATATGACCGACCGATGATCTTATATATGATCTCAGTCTTGATTGCATTCGAGTTGAATGAAATAATGTTCTCGCAATACTTATACTTCGGTACAATCTGTGTAATGACGATCTGCATTGTATTTGCAGCATGAATCGTTGGATTGATACCACGGATTGCCTGCATATCCCAGAGCGTTGGATTGTACGTCTTGTTCTTACCGATGTTAGTAATGATCGTTTCGTATAGTTTATTCTTAAGATCAATTCCATATTTATCATACATCATATTGTAAATCGGATCAAAGCATACCATCAGGAAGTTCTGAATATCCTGAGATGGTGTTTTGTGGATGTACATATAATGGCTGATCAATGGAATAGTGATGCACTGAAGCAATGATGCTTCCATCAATGCCAATGCATGAATGTCTTTATACTCAAGACATGGATTCTTTGTATTCTTATACAAAGAAGTCATTTTGACATAGTTATCGCGATTCATTCGATCCAATCCATAATGGAAGATGGGTGAATCTTTGAATGAAATGAAATAGCGATACAAGTCAGTTCTGAATGCCCGTTCATTATACTGATCTGGATATGCATCGATGAAATACTTGATTCGTGCGTAGAAAGCAAGCAATAGATGATCAGT
>Ga0172378_10001494_pt1 | contig 21659 bp, 17 predicted proteins | sample GrowelOW332metaG_FD_119755 | JGI IMG/M metagenome (GOLD analysis project Ga0172378, IMG submission 119755) | Groundwater microbial communities from an aquifer near a municipal landfill in Southern Ontario, Canada - Pumphouse #3_1 metaG | ecosystem: Environmental > Aquatic > Deep subsurface >... | reverse complement strand
GTAAAGGTGAAAAATTAATCTGTAAATGTAAAATTGGGATTACGGATGTATGCTTTTGCAATTTCCAGACCGGAATCCGGATCCGCAGCACTAATTTCAAAGTCTATTTTTTTCTTCCCTACAAATTCTTTCAGCAAAGTAATCGGAGCCCATCCCCATTCATTCCAGGTGACAATAAATTCCTGGCATATTCCTTCATATTTTATTATTATTTTCCCAGGTTTTGGCTGTTTGTTTAAAGTTAAAAGACATAGCTGTAGTCTTTCATTCTCAGGTAACTCTAAAGAAAAACGAAGCGGTTTCTTATAACAATCATGAGCTGTAAGTCCCTGAATAGTTTTACCCTGTTTAACAGAATATTTTATGTTAGTTGGAAAATCATAGAAAAAAACTTTTTCAGGAACGGATTCGGTTATAATTGTTTCTTTTTGGTAAGTCTTAAGATAATTATTAGAAAAAGTGAGATTTTTGCACGTTCTATCTTCAATTTCGAATAATCCATTATTGATGCCAATGGACCGGCTTGAATTTGTCAGGATATTTTCTGAATTTCTGAAATAAAACATCGGGGCATTTGGGCTTTTGACCTCTGCCTTGATTGATAATAGTTCTGAATCTTTTATCCTGTCGAGTGTTATGGCCGATCTGGTTTCTTTTTCAGCAGAATACATTGTGACATTCTCTAAATGAAGATTTTCGACATTACGGCAATAAAGTCCATAAGCGGGCACATTTTCAAACGCAATGGCCATTGGATAAGAAAATTCTTTTAACGGTACTTCGTTGTATGAAACATGATCTTGTGTTTCTTTATATTGGACTGAATAATTCGTCAAAAAAACATTTTTTATTTTATGATTACGAATCCCCATTATTTTTGATGGTAATGTGGCATTAGTTGCATGTATATTATTTAGATAAATGTTTTTTATATCTTTTATCTCTTTAACATATTGGTCTGATTTGTATGGTCTGGCTCTGAGCCCCAGCCTTATAAAAATAGGAGTAACAACATTATCCATTATTATATTATTAATGGATATGTTTTGTAAAACACCTCCGTCAACAGATATAAGGTCTATTCCTGTATGTTTCAAAACATTTTTCACAACACAATTACTTACTGTAATATTTTTAAATCCTCCATTCGATTCAGTCCCTGTTTTTATAGCAGATCCACCGGAAAACAGGATGATACAATTAGTTATTGTTATATCCTGACATATGCTGTCACAAGTTGATTTTAAAACAATAGAATCATCTGTTGTAGAAAATTTTGAATTAGCAACTGTTACGCCGCTACAGGCATCTATGTCAAGACCATCACGATTTCCTATACCTGATGTTTTAATTACAATATTATTAATATTTACATCCCTGCAGCCTAACAGATGAAGCGTCCAGTTTGCCGATTCCATCAGAAAGACTCCATTTATAGAAACATGTTGACAATTCACCAGCCTGATCATGTTTGGACGATGGTTCTGGGGTCTTATCCTTTTAAAGTTGTTTACGCCATTCCCGTTTATTTCTCCGGAACCGGTAATTGAAATATTTCTGGCTCCTTCAGCAAAAATTATAAAATATTTTGAATATAACTTGTTGGTGCGTGATTCAAATTTACTAATGGTTTCTGTATAATCCTTTAAATCGGAGCTTCCGAGCAGTACAGCTCCTGATTGCAGATGCAAATTGATATTATTCTTAAGAAAAAGAGATCCTGTTTTATATGTTCCTGCAGGGATGTCAACGGTTCCGCCTCCATTAGTAAAAGCCTTGTCGATTGTTTTCTGAATTGATTCTGTGTCTAGTGTTTCTCCATTTCCTTTTGCGCCAAATTCTTTAATATTATAAACCGAATTTTCTCCAAAAGAAGTGATTACGAAAAGTAATGATGAAATTAGAATAAATATTAAATTGCGCATACAATTATTTTAATGTTTACGTTTTTGTTTCTGATCAGTTCTAAAATTAGCGATAAAAATTAAAGCTCCCAAAATATTTAAGTTGTTCTTTAAAACAGTATTTGTAACCGGGCTCAGAATATTAAAGCGGGTAGATCTTTCGGGCTATAGGAACATCAGGACAAAGAAAGGAGCAGTATAAAGAATCGTCCAAAGCCTTCTTTATACTTGTGCAAAATGCTTTTAGATACAATATGATAACTAATTATAAATTTATCCAATGCCTATATCTTCATAATTAATACTTTTCTGGATCCAGAGGTTTACAGAAGAACTGTTTTCTTAGGTACAGTTTTTAAAGAGTGAAAAATTATTTATATTTGCCCATCCAATTTTCCGGAGTTGGTTAAAATTCAGATAATAAATAAAAATATAATTATGGCCATAGTAAAACCTTTCAGGGGACTTCGTCCTCCTAAAGAATTAATTGAAAAATTGAGTTGTCTTCCTTATGATGTTATGAATTCTCAGGAGGCTGAACAAATGGCATCTGGGAAACCAGAATCATTGCTTCATGTTACCAGGGCTGAAATTGATTGTCCTGTAGGTACTGATATTCATTCTGAAATAGTATATAAAAAAGCTGTTGATAATTTTAAAGATTTTCAGGAAAAAAAGTGGCTTGTTCAGGATAAGGAACCTCACTTTTATATTTATGCGCAAACAATGAATGGCAGAACTCAATATGGAATTGTTGGTGTTGCAGCATGTGAAGATTATCAGAAAGGTGTGATTAAAAAACATGAACTTACACGTCCGGATAAAGAAGAGGATCGTATGATTCTGACTAATCGATTAAATGCTAATGTAGAACCTGTTTTCTTTTCATATAGATCTGAGCCTGAACTTGATGAAATAGTTTCTTCTATTGTTAAAAATCAGGAGCCTGATTATGATTTTGTAGCTGAGGATGGTTTTGGTCATCATTTCTGGACTATATTGGATGCTGGGTTAAATAAGAAAATTGAAACAATATTTGCTGAAAAAGTTAAATCTGTATATGTGGCTGATGGTCATCATCGTACTGCTGCTGCTGCAAGAATCGGTTTGGAAAGAAAAATAAATAATCCTAATCATACAGGAAAGGAACCTTACAATTTCTTTATGACTGTTTTATTTTCTGATAAACAGCTTAAGATTATTGATTATAATCGTCTGCTTAAAGATCTTAATGGTAATAGTGTATTTGAAATTTTGGAAAAACTGGGTAAATCTTTTTCAGTAAAGAAAGTTGGGAAGGAAATTTGCAAACCAACAAAACTGCACGAATTCAGTATGTATATTGATGGAAATTGGTATTGCATGAATGCAAAACCGGAAGTATGTCAGAAGAAAGATCCTGTTGGAGTCCTTGATGTTACTATATTATCAGAACAGGTATTAGCTCCGTTGTTTGATATTAAAGATCTTAGAACATCTAAACGAATTGATTTTGTCGGTGGAATTCGTGGTCTCGGCGAATTGCAGAAACGTGTAGATTCAGGAGAGATGAAGGTTGCCTTTGCTCTTTATCCTGTTTCAATGAAACAGCTTATTAATATTGCAGATAGTGGTAAAATTATGCCTCCAAAAACAACATGGTTTGAACCTAAACTTCGTTCAGGTCTTGTGATTCATAAATTAGATTAGGAGTCAGGTTCTATTGGATTCTCAGGTTAAGAATGGAATTGAATAGTTTAAATGTTTATAACATTAATTTCAGATATAATAAAAAAGCCGGAAATATTTTCCGGCTTTTTTATTATATCTGATTTGTACTTTTTCTTCTTGTACCTTTTTTTTTCTTAAGTATATTTTCAACAGAAGGTTCCGGCATAGAATCATAATTATCGTCAGATTCAACATCCTCAACATCAACATCAAGATCATTATCTGAATCGGGAAATTCTTCCGGGGATTCATCTGAAATTGCTATGTTGTCATTATTATCGTCATCATCATCATCATTGATGAAATCGACTACTTCCTGAGTGGTCATTTTAACCAGATAGTATTTATCTTCCGTCTCAAAAGGTAAAGCACTTACCAACTTACCTTCCTTGTTTGTAAAAAAAACAAGGTCATCATTAAACCCGTTTGGGTAAGCTGTTTTAATTTTTTCCTTGAGTGATCTGTCCAGTTTCTCATAATCTTTAATCACTCTGGTTTTTTTGTTCGTTTCCATTTTTTTATCGTCTTGATAATTAACGTTTTAAATGCCAGATTTTAATTTTTTCTATTGATTTTATTAAGTGTGAAAAATACAAAAATGTTGGAATATAAAAACAAATAAAGACTTTTTTTTAAAAATATTTGTATTATATTAAATTCGTAAGAAATTATCTGTTACGCATTCATATAATTTCAAATCAGTCGTAATTTTCAATAACCTAGCTGATGCTATGTTTCAATGGGGTAATTTCTTTCTTTATTGTTATCTGAATGCTCATTACGATAATTCTTTTTGGCATTTAGGTGTTATTTATGCGTATAATTCTATATTTAATAGAAATAATTAATTCTGTAAAGGGTTAAGAAAATTGTGGACATTTTTCTAACATTTTTTATATTTTTACAATTAGTTAACTAAAGTTTCATGGTTGATAAGATATTGAAAATTATGTAAATGAAAAAAATCATTTCTTATACTAAAAAAATGTATTTGACTTGGTTCCATAATAAATAATATATACAACAATTTAAAGATACAACTACGGACTTTGAATTAATAATAGAAAAAATGAAAATGAAATTAATTATCCTTTTTCTTTTTTTGTTTCCTAATTTTCAGAGTTTGGCTCAGAAAACAAATATAAAATGGATAGATCCTTTAAAAAATTCTTTTGATGTAATTGAAGGAAAAGGATGGGATCAGAATGAGAGTTTTCCTTATGCGCGTTTGCCTGAAAAAGCTCGATCCCTTGTAAGAAAACCTGTATGGTTTTTGTCGAAACAAAGTGCCGGATTGTGTATTCGTTTTCGTACAAATAGTGAACGTGTAATAGTTCGTTACAAGTGTGGAGGAGGTATGTCTATGCCGCATATGCCTGCTACCGGGGTTAGCGGAGTGGATTTGTATGCCAAAAATATGGATGGTGGATATATTTGGTGCAGGGGAGAATACTCTTTTTCAGATACTATTAAGTATGATTTTAAAAAAATGAGTACTACCGGTTTATACCGTAAAGAAGGTAGAGAATATATACTTTATCTTCCTTTATATAATGATGTAAAATCTTTTGAATTTGGGATACCTGAAGGATCAATTTTTAAATTTTTGCCGTTGCGACAGGAAAAGCCAATTGTAGTATATGGCACTTCTATTGCACAGGGAGCTTGTGCCTCTCGTCCTGGAATGGCGTGGACCTCTATATTGTCCAGAAAATTGGATAGACCTGTTATTAATTTAGGATTTTCCGGAAATGGAAGGTTAGAACCATGCATTATTAATTTAATGACGGAAATTGATGCCAAATTATTTGTTCTGGATTGTCTACCTAATTTGGATCCTTCAGAAGATACTTATAAAAAAATCCTTTCTTCTGTAAAATATCTCCGATCAAAAAGAAAAAATACACCTATCTTACTGGTGGAACATGCCGGATATCCTGATGGTGTATTAAATTTAGAAAGATTTAATGGTTATTTCAATCTAAATAAATTGATGAAAAAGGCTTATGCTTATTTAAGAAGTCAGGGATTTTCCGATCTGTTTTTGTTAACTAAAGAAGACATTAATCTAACTATGGAGTCCACTGTTGCCGGCACTCATCCTTCAGACCTGGGAATGATGATCTATGCCAATGCTTATGAACGTATAATTAGAAGTATCCTTCATGAGCCTTCAGGAAATATTTCAACTAATATACCACGGACTCAGTATAGGGAACTTGGTGGGTATGATTGGGAACAGCGGCATCAGAAAATATTATCCTTAAACAAGGAAAACCCACCTGAGATTTGTGTTCTGGGTAATTCAATTATAAATTATTGGGCAGGAGAACCCAAAGCAAGGTATAGCAGAGGAGTTAAAGCCTGGAATTATTTATTTTCGGGATCAGTTACCCGAAATATGGGATTTGGATGGGACAGAACCGAAAATTTGTTGTGGAGGATTAATCATGATGAACTGGACGGGTTTAACGCGAGGCAGATTATATTAATGATAGGTACCAATAATCTTGCTTATAACAATGATGAGGAAATTTTGAGTGGCATAAAATTAATATTAAAAAGCATAAAGTATCACCAACCCGGCAGTAAACTTTTAATGATTGATATTCTTCCAAGAAGGAACAATGAAGAAAGAATTTTTCTTCTAAATCAAAAAATTGCTCAGATTACAAGTTTATATAAAGTTGATTATGTTGACGTTAGCTTGCCTTTATTGATGTCTGACGGAAAAATTAATGAAACATTATTTTTTGATGGATTACATCCAAATGAAAAAGGATATCAGAAAATATCCGAATTATTAAAGAAAAGAATAGTGAAGTGAGAATATATTTTTATAATAAATTAAATATAGAATAATGAGCATCGTTGATAATTTAAATAAAATCAAGAGTGAACTAAGAGAAAATGTTAGACTGGTCGCTGTTTCCAAAACCAAACCATCATCAGATATAGAGGAAGCTTATAACGCCGGTCAGCGTATTTTTGGAGAGAATAAGGTTCAGGAACTGACAGGAAAATATAAATCTCTGTCTAAAGATATTGAATGGCATATGATTGGTCATCTTCAGACTAACAAGGTTAAACAGATTGCTCCTTTTGTATCTATGATTCACAGCGTTGATTCATTAAAATTGTTAAAGGTTATAAACAAAGAAGCGAAAAAAAATAACAGAATTATCAAATGTTTGTTCCAATTTTTTATTGCAGATGAAACAACAAAATTTGGTATGAATAAAGAAGAAGCTGAAGCTATTCTTTCTTCTGATGAATTTGCAGAGATGAAAAATGTAAATCTTTCAGGAGTGATGGGAGTGGCTACCAATACTTCTGATAAAGATCAGATTCGTCGGGAATTCCATAATTTGAAACAAATTTTTGATGACCTGAAATCTAAATATTTTAGCGGGAGACAGGATTTTTGTGAGGTTTCAATGGGAATGTCGCATGATTATCAAATTGCTCAGGAAGAGGGAAGTACTTTGGTTAGGGTTGGTAGTTTGATATTTGGGAACAGAAATTATAATAAATGATTTATATTTTTTATAGATATTAAATAAAAATTCCGGCACAAATTGTTAATTCGTGCCGGAATGGATTTTTTTTAATCTTCCGGTTTATTCTTCCGGCTCAATATAGTGATCAGGATCACTTCCCTCTTTAAGTTGGGGAAGGAATTCCAGTATATCCTGAAGAATTTCTTCTTTTTTCGATTTTTCAGACAAAAGAGCTTCTTTTATTTTTCTGCTTTCTGTCTGAAATGTACTGTCTGAAATTTCTCCGGTCATACCGGTTATGACTGTGCAGGAATCCAGTGCTGTAATAAAGTCTCCTGATATGGCAAGATCTGTAAATATTGGTAAAAATTTACTATAATCCATACCATTTTCCCAGCAGGCTTGAAGAATATTATTCCATTCTTTTTTATATTCTTTATTTTGAAGGGCTTTCATAAGCTCAGGTATAGCTTTACGTTGCTTTAGCTCTGAGAATAAATTAAAAATCTTTTTCTTTATTTCCTGATTATCTGTAGAATGTAATATTTCCAGAATAAAAGGAATATAGGCAGGATTACCATTTTCTTTCAGATCTTCAATAGCTGTTTCAATCAGTTTTTGATTTCCTGATTTTAATATCTTAATGGTGTTTTTGTCTGTATTTATAGCTTTCTTTTTTTCCATTTTTTTTGCAAAAATAATATTTAAGTAAATATAAAAAAGATAATTTGTGATTTTATAATTTTTCAGACAGAGCTTTGCCTGTATATGATTTTTTTTCTTTAACCAGGTCTTCAGGTTTCCCCTGGAAAACAATATTCCCTCCTTTTTCTCCTCCTTCGGGACCAAGGTCAATAACCCAGTCTGCGCATTTAATGACATCCAGATTATGCTCTATAATCAGAATACTGTGACCTCTTGAAATTAATGCGTTTAAAGATGTCAGAAGTTTCTTTATATCATCAAAATGAAGTCCTGTGGTAGGTTCGTCAAAGATAAAAAGAGTTGGGGAATCTGTCTCTTTTGATAAGAAACTTGCTAATTTTACACGCTGACTTTCGCCTCCTGACAGAGTCGAAGAGTTCTGACCTAAACGTATATATCCCAACCCTACATCCTGCAGTGGCTTTAGATTTTTTGCAATTTTCTTCTCGTCGTTTGTTTCTCCGCTTCCGAAGAAATCGACGGCCTGATTGACGGTCATCTCCAGTACATCATATATATTTTTATCCCGGAATTTTATTTCCAGTATTTCTTCTTTAAAACGTTTACCATGGCAACTTTCACAAACAAGGTGGATATCTGCCATGAATTGCATCTCTATTTTAATTTCTCCTTCTCCCTGACATTCTTCACAACGTCCGCCCTCTACATTGAAAGAGAAGAAAGCAGGAGTAAATCCCTGGCGTTTTGCTTCCGGTTGTCTGGCGAATATTTTACGAATATCGTCATAAATTTTTAAATAAGTTACAGGATTTGAACGCGAAGATTTCCCTATAGGATGCTGATCAACAAATTCAATTGCTGAGAGTCGTTTGATGTCTCCTTTTATCATTTCATGAGCACCTGTTTTCTTTCCTAAATAATTACCAAGTAGCTTGGACAGCCCTGGATGTAAAATACTGCTTACGAGTGTTGATTTCCCTGATCCGCTTACTCCTGTTATTACAGTGAGAATATTCAGTGGAAATTTAACATCGATATTTTTTAGGTTGTTTTCTTTTGCTCCTATAACTTCGATAGAGTTTGTCCATTTTCTTCTAAAAGAAGGAACTTCAATTTTTTTTCTTCCGGTAATGTAATCTGCGGTAAGACTTCCTTTTGCTGTTTTTAATTGGTTTATGTCTCCCTGAAATACTAATTCTCCGCCGTGAACGCCTGCTGCAGGTCCTATATCTATAATCATATCCGCTTCACGTATAATTTCTTCATCATGTTCAACGACAATTACTGTATTACCTATCCTTTGGAGCTTTCGTAATACATTAATAAGACGGTTAGTGTCTCTTGGATGAAGACCGATACTTGGCTCATCCAGAATATACAGTGAACCTACAAGGCATGATCCTAAAGCTGTAACCAGATTAATCCGTTGTGATTCACCTCCTGAAAGTGATGAGGAAATCCTGTTTAATGTAAGATATCCTAATCCCACATCACATAGGAATTCCAGCCTGTTGTTTATTTCTGTTAATATGCGACTGGCTATCTGAAGGTCATGGTCTGAAAGTTTAATGGATTTAAAAAATTTGTATAACTGATCTGCAGGCATAATAATTAAATCCTTTATGGAAGCATCACCTATTTTAACATAGCCTGCTTCTTTTCTAAGTCTGCTTCCCTTGCATTCAGGACATATGGTCTTTCCTCTGAAACGGGACAACATAACACGATACTGGATTTTATAGCCTTTCTTTTTTATAACATCAAAAAAAGCATTTATACCTTTTAATTGTCCCTTACCTTTCCAGAGTATTTCTTTTTCTTCTTCTGATAACTGATAATATGGTTTATGAATGGGGAATCCCAGAACTACACTTTTTTCTATGAATTTTTCTTTCCATTTTTTCATGGTCTCTCCCTTCCAGCAGGCTACGGCATCCTGATAAACCGATAATGATTTATTCGGAACAACAAGACTTTCGTCTATTCCCATGACTCTGCCATATCCTTCACAGAGAGGACATGCACCTAAAGGATTATTAAAACTGAAAAGTTGCTCTGATGGTTCTTCGAAACTGATTCCATTTTCTTCAAACCGGTTTGAAAATTTTTTTTCAATTACGCCATCTTCTTTATACACCTTTACAATACATTCTCCATGGCCTTCATATAAAGCGGTCTGAACGGAATCGGAAATGCGTGATAAATTTTCTTTATCTTTATCTACCATAAACCGATCAACTACAATAAGGCATGAAATAGTTAAATCAATATCTTTCTTTTCTTTGATAAAATCTTCTATTCTTTTTATTTCCCCGTTGATTTCTATTCTTGAATATCCTTGTTTTAGAAGAATCTCCGTCTGTTCTTTTACGGATTTTTTATTTATAACTTTTAAAGGCGAACCGATTAATATTTTTGTTTTTTCCGGGAATGAATATATATAATCAACAACATCTTCTACTTCGTGTTTTTTTACTTCTTTTCCGGAAAACGGTGAAATTGTTTTTCCTATTCTTGCATAGAGCAATTTTAGATAATCATAAATTTCAGTAGATGTTCCTACTGTAGAACGTGGATTTTGTGAATTAACCTTTTGTTCGATTGCTATGGCCGGGGGAATTCCTCTTATAAAATCAACATCCGGTTTATTCATCCTTCCAAGGAACTGACGTGCATATGAAGATAGACTTTCTACATAGCGGCGCTGCCCTTCGGCATAAAGCGTGTCAAAAGCCAGAGATGATTTTCCTGATCCTGAAAGCCCTGTAATAACAATCAGTTTATTTCTTGGAATTTTTATATCTATGTTTTTTAGATTATGTTCCCTTGCTCCTTTAATATATATTTCTGATTGCGCCATTTTTTCCCTTTTTTTTTAAATAGACAAAATTAACAAAATCCTTCCTCTTTAAAGCTAGTTATTGAAATGGATATTAAGGAATCTTACACAGGGCGAATTATGTTAATTGAATGTTAACTGTAGATTTCATTTTTATTAAATGAAATATTGCATTTATTTTTAATGCCATAATATTTTTTAAAAAAATGAAATATAAAACATATTACTTGTAAGTTGCTGTATTTTAGAATTATAATAAAAAAAAATATTTTTATGAAAAAATCAAAAAACAATCATTTTTTCTTTTTTTGTACAAGAAGATTTAGTATATTTGTATTAAATAGAATCGATATTGACATAATTTTATTCTGTTTTAATCTTTTTTAAAAGAGAAAATAAAATATGTATCAATTATTAAATTTAAAAAATAAAAATATGAAAAAAGAATTTTTGTTAATTTTGTTTATGGGCCTATTAACTATAGGTGTATATGCTCAGGATGATATTAAGACATGTGATTATAATAAATGGTCAATTGACATTGGCGCTGGTTTAAACAAAGCATATCGTAGTTTTGATAATGGATATATGTCAGCGACTCCTGGTTTATGGACGGGAACAGTGGGCGTTCGTTATATGGCAAATGAATATTTTGGCGTCAGGGCAGGATTGGGGTATAGCTCTTTTGATGAAAAGGATGGGGAAAGCCTGCCTTTTGATTCGCATGAATATGATTTTGATATTCAGGGAGTTTCTAATATGGGGAGAATTATGAATTTCCACAATTGGACAAAGACGTTTAATTTGCTGGCTCATTATGGTTTAGGTGTAGGTGTCGGTGATTTTGGGGCTGCCGATAAAGATTGGTATTTATATCCTGTTGCAGGACTTACAGGGGAGGTTAAATTGTCTAAAAGAATCGTTTTTTTTGCAGACATAAGTACACAGGCCAATTTATATCAGGAACATGGATTTGATGGTGGCGAGGGAAATGACAGTAATGTTGGAGGCGTATATAAAGGGACAGTGGGACTTTCATTCTCTTTAGGAAAACAAAATAAACGTGCTGACTTTTCTTATTCTGAAAAGAAAGATGCTCAGTTAGCAAGGCTGAATGATCAGATTAGAGCTTTATCTTCCAAAGTGAATGATAATTCTAATAAAATTAAAGATAACACGAATACGACTGATGAATTGCAAGCTGATGTAGATGAATTAACGAAGAAAGTTAATTCCTTTGGAAATATGCCTGCTTCTGATTATGTTGATATGACGGCGGAATTAATCAATAACGGTTTTCTTAATATTTATTTTGATTTTAACAGTACAAGCGTGGAATCTTCTTCTACAAAAAATGTCGCTTTCTTAAAAAGTTATATGGAAAAGAATCCTGATTCTAAGGTTATGTTGACTGGTTATGCAGACGAACGTGGAACAAATGAATACAACCAGAAACTTTCAAAGAAAAGATCTGATGTTGTTGCAAAGCTTTTGCAGAATTCTGGAATTGATGCTTCCAAAATTAACGTTGAAGGTAGAGGAGAACTTTCTATAGATCCTAATTCCAGCTATGCACGTAAAATGGCAAGAAAGGTAACCTTTACAATTAGTAAATAATTTTATTAATAAGGAGCTCTTAAAATAAATTATAGTTTATAAGAGACCCTGATCAGTGAATACTGGTCAGGGTCTCTTAATTTTGTTTTAAATTAAAAGAAGTCGGCTTGTTGTATTACCGAAATTCTTTAAATTTCATATACTTTTGAAAGGATACGGAGTCAATATTAACTATCTAAATAATAAATGTAAAAATTATGACTATAAGTGCATTTCAGGAGGCCAGAGCACAATATCAGCCTAAACTTCCAAAATCATTAAAAGGTACTGTTAAGGTTAAGGAAGGAAATTCTACTGAATCAGTAGCAGATCAGACAGAGATTAAAAAATTATTTCCTGAAACATACGGGATGCCGGTTGTTACTTTCGAAGAAGGAAGGGAAAATAAAAAACATGCTCCAATGAATGTTGGAGTTATTCTTTCAGGTGGACAGGCTCCCGGTGGACATAATGTTATATCAGGTATATTTGATGGGTTAAAGAAATTGAACCCTGATAGTAAATTGTATGGATTTTTAGGTGGACCAGGCGGAATGGTCGATCATAAATATCGTGAAATTACTGCTAATTTTATAGCTGATTACAGAAATACGGGTGGTTTTGACATTATAGGATCAGGACGTACTAAACTGGAAACTGAAGAACAATTCGAAAAAAGTCTTGTGATTCTTAAAAAATTAAATATTAAGGCTGTGGTAATTATTGGCGGAGACGATAGTAATACTAATGCCTGTGTACTTGCTGAATATTATGCTTCTAAAAAGGCAGGAATACAGGTTCTTGGTTGTCCAAAGACTATTGATGGTGATTTGAAGAATGAAATGATTGAAACTTCTTTTGGTTTTGATACAGCTGTAAAGGTTTATTCAGAATTGATTGGAAATATAGAAAGGGATGCAAATTCTGCTAAAAAATACTGGCATTTTATTAAATTGATGGGACGTTCTGCTTCTCATATTGGATTGGAAGCAGCTCTTGAAACTCATCCCAATATTACATTAATTTCTGAGGAAGTAGCTGCTAAAAAACAGACTTTAAATGAAATTGTTGATTATATGGCTACTGTTATTGCTAAACGTGCCGATAATGGAAATAATTTTGGAGTAGCTTTAATTCCTGAAGGTTTGGTAGAGTTTATTCCTGAAATGAAAATATTAATTTCGGAATTAAATGATGTTTTGGCTGACGGAACAGAAAATGGAGAAAAATTCAAGACTATTAAGGATGAAAAAGAACGTCATAAATTTCTGAAAGGTATTCTTTCGGAGAAATCTGCTGCATTATATTCATTCCTTCCCGAAAGAATTTCCTCAGAACTGACACTTGAACGTGATCCTCATGGAAATGTTCAGGTATCACTGATTGAAACTGAAAAATTATTGGGAGATCTTTTGAAAAAGAAACTCTCAAAAATGAAGGCTGAAGGAAAATTTTCAGGGAAATTTAGTACACAGTATCATTTTTTTGGATATGAAGGACGTTGTGCTGCACCTTCTAATTTCGATGCTGATTATTGTTATTCTTTAGGATATACAGCTTCCAATCTGGTTAGCGCCGGGAAAACAGGTTATATGGCGATTGTACGCAATACAACTGCTACTGCAGAAAAATGGATTGCAGGTGGTGTTCCTATAACCATGATGATGAATATGGAAAAAAGAAACGGGAATATGAAACCTGTTATCAGAAAAGCTCTTGTTGAACTGGACGGAGCTCCTTTTAAATATTTTGACAAAAATCGTCAAACATGGGCAGTTGAAACTTCTTTTGTTTATCCAGGTCCGATTCAGTATTGGGGACCTTCTGAGGTTTGCGACAGAACTACTGTTACTCTTCAACTGGAACAAAAGAAATAATAAATATTCAAAAAAAACCTCCTGTCTTAGGAGGTTTTTTTTGAATTAATAATTTGTAATTTGTCTACGGTGGGGATATCGATTTTCGACCATTTTTTAAAGATGGTGCCTTTTTTTAGAAGCATTAATCCGGGATCGGATCTGATCATGGTCTTTAAGACTATCTGATCTGTATTAAAAAAGTCAAATGTAAAATGATATTTTTCTTTGATCATTTTTATATCTTCATCCGGTGCAGCTGTAAGTGCGATGAAATTCATATTATTATTTTTTGCATAAAGAGATAGTTGATTGATTTTTTTTGCCACGGAAGAATCAGTTGTTTTTATGTCTTTCAATATTAGGAAAAAGGTTGGTTTATTATCGTAGAGGAAAAAATCTTTTACATCTTCTCCGTCTTTTGTCATTATATTGAAATTTAATATTTTAGGTTCGTCTCCTTTCTGAATTAGTTTGGATTTCATGGAGATATAGGACCAGTTAAGACTGTCTTTCCATGGGTAATTTTCTTCAGAAAATCTTTTTTCTTTCCCTGTTTTTATGTTTTTATAAACAAAAACGTTTTTGTATTTTGATTTTTTTGCGTTTTTAGGAATTCGCATGGCCTGAGGAATATTTGTCCCTGTTTTGAATGGACGAAAGTCAATTATGGGAAGGTGTTGGAAAGAATTTACCATAATAATGAAAAAAATACAGATAGCGGTAATACAGATAATTATAGATTTTTGTGATGTTTTTACGGGAGTAAATTTTTTGTGATATATAAGAAGTATGATTGCAAAGACAAGAAGAATGATATTTTTTAAAAAAGTTTCTTGATTTGTTAGAATTATGGCATCTCCAAAACAACCGCAGTCTGAAACGGGATTCGTTTTAAGAATCAGGAATGTTATTGAAGTAAAGAAAATCATATAAAGAAAAGTGATAACTGATATAACATTGATAAACGCATTAAAAATTAATGTTATTCCTATTATAAATTCTGTCCCGGATAATAAAACAGACAATATCATGGCAAAAGGAATCAAAAAATTTATTCCCCATGCATTGAAATAGTCGATAAATTTATAATTTACTCCCCATAAATCGATTCCTTTTACGAATCCTGAAAATATAAATGTAAGTCCCAGAATAAAACGTGAAAAGGAATTTAGAAATTTCATATGCTTAAAATTTATTCGATAATGCATATACGCAGGATTTTGCGTATTAAATTATGTGAAAATACAAGATTTTGCATCTCTAATTTTTATTTTTCTCATCATAAAGGATGATTGCGAAAATAGAATAGTTGATTATGTCAAGATAGTTAGCGTCTATTCCTTCAGAAATAATAGTTTTACCTTTATTATCTTCAATTTTTTTAATGCGTTTGATCTTCATTAGAATTAAATCAGTTATAGAACTGATGCGCATTTTTCTCCACGCTTCGTCATAATCATGATTTTTGTTTAGCATTAGATCCTTTGCCATATTTATTTTGCTCAGATATAATGACAGAATTTCTTTCTCATTTATATCATCCTTGTCAGATATTCCTTTCTCTAACTGGATAATTGCCATGGAACAATAGTTGATAATCCCAATATATTCAGAACGGCAGTCTTCTTTTATTTTCATGAGGCCTTTCATCTCGATGCTCCTTATCCTTTCAGCCTTGATGAATATCTGGTCAGTTAATGAACTGGGCCGGAGAATTCTCCAGGACGTTCCGTAATCTTCCATTTTTTTTACAAATATATTCTGACATGCAGATATTATCTCGTTAAATTGTTGTATAGTCTTTTCCATATTCATAGAAGCAAAATTACTATTTTTGATAGTTTATTTTTGTTTTATGTTTTATATTTTTAAAATTTCTATAAGTATTGTTCTTATAAAATGCCTGAATTATATTTAAAATATAAAAGTAAAAATTTAATGTGTATTTTGTAATGAATATTATATTTTTGTATAAATATAGGTTGTTTCCAATAAATAAATTGATTCTATGTTAATTACAAGTTCCGGTAGTAAATTTTTAAAAAGGAAAAGATCCATTACCCTAAATGGCAAAGTGCTTGATTTTGATACGCCTGTTGTTATGGGTATTTTGAATATTACTCCAAATTCTTTTTTTGACGGAGGCAGATATACAAAAGAGAAAACTATTTTGCAGCATGTTGAGCAAATGGTTGAAGAAGGTGTTAATATTATTGATGTGGGTGCTGTTTCTACTCATCCCGGAGCAGTGACAGTCTCTACAAAAGATGAAATTTCTCGTTTGCTTCCTGCACTTAAAGCTATAAAAAAAAGATTCCCTGATATTCCTCTTTCAATAGATACTTTTCGTTCATGGGTTGCTATGGAGGCCATGGATGTAGTGGGGGATTGTATTGTGAATGATATTTCAGGCGGTAATTTTGATGAAAACATGTTCAATACCGTGGCAAAACTAGGTGTTCCTTATATCTTAATGCATATAAATGGTACTCCGCAAAATATGCAGGATGATCCTCATTATGATGATGTTGTAAGGGAAATCTCTTCTTATTTTTCAGAAAAAGTTCGTTTGCTTACCAAGGCAGGAGTGAAGGATGTTATACTGGATCCTGGTTTTGGTTTTGGGAAAAGTATAGAGGATAATTATGAATTAATGAACCGGTTGGATTCCTTCAAGGTCTTCCAGCTTCCTGTTTTGGCAGGAATTAGCAGAAAATCAATGATTTTTAAATTATTAGGTATTACACCTGAAGATAGCCTTCCTGGAACAGAAACATTGAACACTATGGCTTTGCTTGGTGGTGCTGATATTTTACGAGTTCATGATGTTAAAGAAGCAGTGCATGCTGTCAAAATATTTGAAGAATTAAAAAAGGTTGCAGATAAATGATGATGTTTATCACCATACGATTTCTTGATATTTTAGACATCATTATGGTGGCTTTTATTCTCTATCAGCTTTATTCGCTGATAAGAGGGACTGTTGCTTTCAATATTTTTATAGGCATTTTTATCGTTTATTTGTTCTGGTTGCTTGTGAAAGCCCTTAATATGGAATTGATCGGAACTTTAATGGGACAGTTTATCGGAGTGGGGGTTCTTGCTTTGATAATCGTTTTTCAGCAGGAAATCAGAAGATTTTTGCTTTATCTGGGAAGTAATAATCAGGTAAATAAATTGCTGGGCACAAAAAATTTATTTGCAAGTCAAAGTAGTACAGATACAGAGATCCAGTTGAAAATATTGGTAAATGCATGCAAAAAGATGGCTTCCAATTATACCGGAGCATTGATTGTAGTTGCCAGAGAGGCTAAATTAAAAGAGTATATCCGTACCGGAGAAAAAATTGAAGCAATTATTTCTGATGCTCTTTTAGAAACTATTTTTTTTAAAAATACACCTTTACATGATGGTGCCGTGATAATTGTCGGTAATAAAATTGTTGCCGCTAGATGTATTTTGCCAATTACAGACAAACAGAATCTCAATCCATTATTAGGATTGAGACATCGTGCTGCAATTGGCATAACAGAAGCTACAGATGCTATTGCTATTGTAGTATCTGAAGAAAGAGGCGAAATGTCGGTTGTCAAGGCAGGTCAGATTCGTATAAATATTTCCGAATTGGAACTTACAAATTATTTAAGAACAGAAGTATATTCTTTAAATAATTTTGAGAATGAAAATTAAAACTCAGATTAGATCCAGAGTTTTTCAGGATAATTTTCATTTTCTGTAAGTTTTTTAATCTGACTGACAACAAAAGCTTTGTCTTGTGGATAAGTTACTCCAAACCAGTGAGAATTTGCATGTAGAACTTTTACATTTATCTGTTTTGATTTAATCATGTTAAAAATTACATTTGGAATGAAAAATTCTGCCTTTGGGACATCGATGTTTTTATCCAGAAATAATTTGAATTGTTTTTCAAGTTCTTCAAATAGAGAAGGATGAAAACCCCAAAAATTCATGGAAACAATAGTCTCCGGATTAAGGTTTATATGATTTTTTCCTTCTATATAGCATATGGATTTTCCTTCCCTCTGAATTTTTGTTCTTTCTGTAATTTCTGAAAGATTTCTGTCGCTATCCATTTTGCATACTCCTCTTGAGACATAACCGAATTCTGAAATTGTATTCTTAAGAGAATATCCAACCATACCATATGTCTGTGGGGAAATACCATTTTTAAAAAAATCTGCAATTTCCTGAAATGCTGAAGTTCCGTAAAAATCATCTGCATTGATCATAGCAAAAGGTTCATTTATGGCTTTTTTCGCTACAAGTATGGCATGCCCTGTTCCCCATGGTTTTTCTCTTTCTGATGGCACTTTATAACCAGAGGGAAGATTGTCAAGTTCCTGAAAAATATATTGAACTTCTATTTTACCTTTAAGCTTATTTTCAAAATGAGCTTTGAATTCTTTCTCAAAACTTTTTCTTATAACAAAAACGACTTTGTCGAAACCTGCTCTTATTGCATCAAAGAGTGAATATTCTAATATTGTTTCTCCGGCCGGACCGATAGGTTCAATTTGTTTTAATCCGCCAAAACGACTTCCCATTCCTGCCGCTAAAATTAATAGAGTCTTTTTCATGTTTTTTTTATTATGTATTTTATGTTTTTAGTTATTTATTTATTTAGCTGTTCCATATTTCCCATGATTTTATTGCTTGCAGACGGAGCATTTTTAATCCGTTTATAATAGTTGCTCCCTTGTCTTTTCCATGTTGCATGAATGCTGTTATCTCAGGGTTATAGACCAGATCGTATAGTAAATGTTTTTTTGTAATATACTGATATGGCAGATCTGCACATTCTTTAACATTTGGATATGTTCCAAGTGGTGTTGTATTTACAATTAATAGAAATTCATCGATAATATCTTTGTTGATTTGTGAGTAGGAAATTTTGCCCGTTTCGGGATTTTCTTTTCTTGTAGCCATAAGGTATTCTATATTCAATTTTTCAAGGATATGCTTAACCGCTTTTGAAGCTCCTCCTGTTCCTAGTATTAATGCTTTTTTGTGATAATTTTTTAAAAGTGGTTTTAGCGAATTTTCAAAGCCATAAATATCGGTGTTATATCCTTTTAATTTTAATGGCTGGTTTTTACCCCGTATAATTTTTATTGTGTTTATAGCTCCTATGGATGCTGCTTCCGGATCTATCTCATCGAGAAAAGGGATTATTTGCTCTTTATAGGGAATAGTGCAGTTTAATCCGTAAATGGTTTTATCTTTTTTAAAAAGTTCGGGAAATTCGTTTATTGAATCTATTTCAAAGTTTATATATTCATAATCTTCACGTTTTTCATTTTTGAATTTTTCTGTGAAAAAATTTCTTGAAAATGAGTAATCTAATTTGTACCCAATTAATCCGTATGTTTTCATGTCTATATAATTTTCAAGTTCTTAATTAGAGGCTTCCTTTTTATTTATATATTTCTCTGCAATAAATATGATTGAGAAACCGAATACGGCTAGTATTATTGCCCATAGCCACATGGAATCATTTCCGGTTATTTCAGCATAACGTGAAGGCAGTACATTTTTTTCCAATAAAAGCCCTATTTCTTTTTGTGAACCTATGTTGTTTATTGCTTCTTTCCATGGCCATACTTTGTTAAGTGATCCTGTCATGAAACCTGTAAGCAGAGCCATAGTTACAGCATAGTATTTTTTAAGTAGCCATGACAGCAGGTTTGAAAATACAACAATTCCGATAAAAGCGCCAAAAATAAATAATGATAGAACCGATATATTCAAATCGGAGACAGCTCCCAGAATAAATTTATACATTCCTAGTAATACAAGTATAAAACTGCCGGAAATACCCGGAAGTATCATTGCACATATTGCAATTGAACCTGAAAGAAAAATAAACCAGTTTGTTGCATTTGCTTCTGCAGGAGAAATTACTGTAATCCAGTATGCTGTTATTATACCCATCATTAGTGAAATAATAGTCCCAGCTTTCCAGTTTTTAATTTCTTTTGCAATATATAATATGGAAGCAACAATTAGTCCAAAGAAAAAAGACCATATTAAAACCGGATAATTTTTCAGTAAAAATGTCATCAGTTTGGCAAGAGAAAAAATACTGATTCCTATTCCTGTAATAATACTTAATAGAAATGTTCCGTTTATAGCTTTCCAGAATAATTTTATTTTCCCTTTAAGTAATAATTTTAATGCAGATATGTTGATGGATTTTATGGAATCAATAAGTTCTTTATATATGCCGGTTATAAAGGCTATTGTTCCGCCTGATACTCCGGGAACAACATCTGCGGCTCCCATACCGATTCCTTTTAATGTTATTAGCAAATATTCCTTTAAAGTTCTTTTCATAAATTATTAATGCTTGTTTTTAATTTTGTTTATGCAAATATAAGGCTATTTGACTTTAATTTTCTCTTCATGATAGGAAACTATGTTTTTTCTGGCTGTTAAAATATTTATAAATGTTTTTATTTTTGCTTTAACACCCATAGTTCTACTTTCTCTTCAGAACGCCAGGGTGCTTTTCTTGTTGTTTTTTCTGAAGCTGCTTTTACCTGTTTTTTAAGACATTGTTCTAATTTAAAACGGTTTCCATATTGAAGTTCTTTTTCAATAGGATGCTCTTTTGTAACATTGGTTATTTGTCCTAAATTGGAAAATAATAACACGATTTTCCCTTCCGGGAGTAGTCTCTTTTGTGCTGCTTCAAAAAAATCAGGAAAGAGCTTTTCATTGTAATAGATTGCTTCATCAAGACGATCCAGGTCGTATGAGGATGGCAACCATGGCGGATTAAATACTATCAGTTCAGTTTGTTTCTCCCACTTACCGAATAAATTACCATAATCTATTTCTATTTTTCGCGATAACTTTGTTCCTTCCATTGACTCATTTAAACCAATAATAGCATTGGGATTGATGTCGGTCCCAAATGATTTTTGAAAACCATGTTTCATTAATAGAAATGAAAGTACACCACTACCTATGCCGACGTCTATAGCTGATTTTTTTGCTCCTTCGTAATGGTTTAGCCAATGATCAAAAAGTTGTATATGCTCAAAACGTGTTGGAAAATAAACCCCATAGTAGGGATGAATTTTATTCCTTAATCCTGGGATTAATATTCCATTGGTACACCATTGCCAGGCACTATTTAATCCCTGAATTTGGGGAAAAGGCAAAAGAAAATCATCTGTTTCAGGATATAACTTTTCCAGCCAGCCAATGGAAGGTGCTTTTTTAACATCTAATTTATTGTTTTTAACCCTTATTAATATTAGGTTCGATAATTTTCGATATTCCGAGCGAAACGCACGTTGATCCTGAAAGGAATCTGTAGGGTATATATTTTTGAGGTACGATTTTAATTCATTTAATAGATCCAATCCATTGCCATAAATTTTTTCAATTAAAATGTGCTTCCCTTCGCATAATTCTTCAATAGTGTCCTTAATATCTGTGTTTTGTGCAAAATAATCTGTTTCTATCTCCGGATCTATAGGCTCTGGTCTGTTTACTTTTATGTCGGTCTGAATCATTTATAAATATTTTTTAAATTGATTAACCAGTTTTTTCCATC
>Ga0172378_10001493_pt1 | contig 21665 bp, 11 predicted proteins | sample GrowelOW332metaG_FD_119755 | JGI IMG/M metagenome (GOLD analysis project Ga0172378, IMG submission 119755) | Groundwater microbial communities from an aquifer near a municipal landfill in Southern Ontario, Canada - Pumphouse #3_1 metaG | ecosystem: Environmental > Aquatic > Deep subsurface >... | reverse complement strand
GATTAAGCGCATATAATAAGTTAATATAAAGCGGCATTTGCCGCTTTTTTTATGAGAATGCTTCAAATACAGATTTATAAATTTTTTTTATTCTGAGAATTGCTGTATTTTTGCATCCTCAAATAAAGGAGGGTCCGGTAGCTCAGCTGGATAGAGCAACAGCCTTCTAAGCTGTGGGTCAAGAGTTCGAATCTCTTCCGGATCACTTTCAAAATACAAGCAGTTACAAGTAAAATTGTAGCTGCTTTTTTCTTACTGAACCCAGTTGTTCATAAGCTTGAAGCCACCTCTGCCTCGCTCTTATGTTTCGTTCTGATTGTTTCATTGTTGTTCCTTTGCCAAACAAGGTTAATAATTTTGTCTCACTCGGAACTGTCATACAAATAGGGAAGGTTACAAGCTATTACTCTTCCATCCATATGAAACTTCTCATGTGAAAAAATATTTTGCAATTATGACATAAGTTGTCAACAACCTTATTCATCTTTCTCAATGTTTCCAATATCCATGATTCGATCTCAATAGTCAGCATGATATCCTGGAAGCTGATGATAACCAGAAATATACTTAGATTATGCAACAGATGGACGATTTAGTAAGAGTTATCCTGATTTCGGGAGAGGGCGAGGACGAGTTTCGGGTTCACGTTGGAATGTCCAGGGAGGCATATCAGAGAGCCAAAGAACTGATATCGCAAGAGAAAGAAAAGATCAGCAACGACCGCAGGACGGAACTTTTCTATCAGGCAATGAAAGAGTTTCCACCCCGGAAGAAATAAACAAGTGACCTTATATTTACTTTAATCCCATAAGGAATGGATTTAGAAATCATATCCTAAAAAGAAACATAGTCAGTTAAAAATAAGCCAATTAATGTTTTCTGTAGAAGGAGGCCAGTCTTAGAAGAAACAGCTTCTTGCACCGATAATAGAAGGGTAATGGAAGGGTAATGGAAGGGTATTGGGTCGCTATCTCCTTATACATATACGGAGGGATAACGGAGGGATAACGGAGGGGTAACGGAGGGATACCAGCGAAGTATCAACCCATATATAAGGGAAACTTAAGGGAATACCAAGCATGGTCCCAAGAAAGGGCATCTCATGTTTTATGATGAGACAATGGTTGAATTTCCAGGACAGACAAGAAAAAAGTAGGGAAAAAGGATAATATTCTCCTCTATTTCTTACCTTTACGGCCTAATTAATATCTATTCTTTATCAATAAGAAAGGAGATCACGATGGGAAACAACAGAACGTGCGGTTCAGCAGGTGACGCTGTATATGGACTTGGGTTCATTGGCGCCGCTATTTACTTTATCTCTACTGCCACAGGCTTTTGGATGGGGGTACTTGGTGTTCTCAAAGCCATAGTCTGGCCGGCTTATCTTGTCTATCTGGCATTCCAGCAAATGCTTTGAGTTATTTTTACATCATTGCTATTTCCCGTCATTCGGTAGGGCAATTCCTGCATGCTTCGGCTCATTCCTGACAGTGGTGTCTGTGAGGGTATCTTTTGCATGTAATAACTTTTTGCAAAACAACCGGCAGTACAGGCTTACAAATTTTCTTGCCCATGGGTGCATGATGCACTTATGAGCAGGTGCGTTATTTTGTCCTCATACGCCACGTCCTATCATTATTTTTTTTGTTTTTTTGTAAATAATGGGGAAATAAAACAGAATATTTTTTTTTTTGACATTCTTTGCAGATATTTGTACTTTCACTTTGGGCCTTTTGTAAGTTTCAATTCAGTGACAACATTGCAGCAATCAGGTAATTGCTGATCTATTGTCGGAGTGAAAACTTAAAAGGATACTTCGCCCGCAATAAATGAAGATTTTTTTTGTGATTATGGAAATGTTATACCAGAATCTAGCGCACTTCACCCACGGCATGTCACTGATGTTTTTTGTGATGCTCACCATCGATACGTACAGGGTGAGAGATAAAAGCAGACTTTTGCTGTTCACTTTTCTGCTCATGCTTTTCTGGACCCTCTTGCTGCTGAAAGATCTGGGATTCCTACTTGAAGGTGTCTGGGAAAACCCCTATCTCTCTTCTATTAACCTTTCAATTGACCTGTGGGGTATTCCAGCTGTTTCCCTTTTTCTGTTTGAATTACTCTCTCCGGGATGGGTAACAAAAAGTAGGGCATTGCTCATCTTCCTTCCGTTTCTGTTATTAACCTTTTTGTTTGCTTTTACAGGTGCCCACTTCATTTTTACTTTTTCCTTGTGGTTTGCACATTTGGTCGCACTCTGTTTGGTGATATTTTCCATTCTGGTAATTGAGAGGTACAATAGGTTTATTCACGCTAACTATTCACAGATTGAAAACAGAACCGTGAAGTGGCTCCGAACATTCGTCCTCTTGCTCTACATTTGTTTTGTTACGTGGAGCCTGGCGAACAACCATACATCCTGGCTGGGCGATTCCATTTATTATTTGGTTTTGATAGTGATATGTTACTTTCTTTATCGCAATGCAAAAAAACAGATCGTCAATAAAGTACCTGGACTATTTGATCTGTTTTCGGAAGAAAAACAGGCTAAACCACAAAATGAATGCCCTGGCGATACACATTACAAAAGTGAATTTTCATCTCTCCTGCAAAAAATTATGAAGGAGGAGAAGCTTTATTTGCATCCCGCTCTTTCTCTTAATGAGCTTGCTACGGCAGTAGGAACCAATCGGACCTACCTGTCAGATTACCTGAACCACACGCTCAACATTACTTTCTACGATTATGTAAACTCCTACAGGGTTGCCGAAAGCTGCTTGCAGCTCTCCCTTGAGGATCCGATGAGTCTGGAGGAAATAGCGGAAGCATGTGGCTTCAATTCACTTTCCACCTTTCGTCGTTCTTTCTACAAGGAAAAGCAGATGACCCCGTTTCAATACAAAAAGAAAATCCAGTTCAACAGCAAAATGGAGACACATCAAGAACCCTGAATTGATTGACGGAGTAAGAAAGAAGGAAAGAAAACAAAACGGAAGGTTATTGATAAATATTTGTTAGATTGACTTTAATTTGATTCATTGATTATTTTGGTTGACAGCACATTCTTAAATTTGTGAAAGATAAGTAGAAGTAAGTTTCACTATTGAGTTCACGGAATGATACATGGAGAACAACATCTTACATCGAAGGAAAAACTAGGAAAAACTGTCCAGAAAGAAAGCAAAACAAAGAAGCATGATGCCGTAGCAAAACGCTGTCCCTTGTGCGGGGCAATTGTAAGTCTGAATGACAGTTATTGCTCCACCTGTGCAGCACCACTGTCTGTGAACAGTTGTAGCCGTTGTGGCAAACCCGTGGAGCCCGGGTGGGAGATATGCTCCTCTTGTGGGAATAATCTGCAAATAGGAATGTGTTCATTCTGTGGTGCGGTCCTCTCAGAGGAGGATGCTTTTTGTGCCGTATGCCGAAATCCCCGGGAAGGGTTGGAATGTCCAGCGTGTCACACACTCAATTTTAGGAATTTTTGCAGACATTGTAACACCCCCCTCAACTCTCTCGCGGAACAGGCCGTCAGAGAGGCCAGGAATGATCCAAAGATAACCGAAGCTGTTGCTCTGCTGGGAGAACTGACAGCGCTGGAGCAGCTTCTGGGACCTCGGGATGAAAGCAAGCAGGCACCCTCGGGCTTGACCGAAGAAGACCATTCCGTGCTTGCCCAATACAGGGATATCATCTCTGCTTTCCGGCAGGGTGATTGTAATCATGTGGTCGGCGAAACTAGAGAAGAGGAGAGGAGTCAGGTCTCTTCCCCAAAAACTGTGTCAGCACAGAGAAATAACTTTCAGATTGAGATTGCCGACAAAGAGGAGGCCCTCAGAAAATACCTGTTGAAGCTGGACGAGATACAGGAGTTGCTCTCCTCAATGACACCCGATGCCTCGATGACACCCCATCAACAGCGGGATTACTGTTCTGCAAGGAAGGTTGAGATTATGACCCGGGTACAAAAAAGAGTACGCTTAGGCTGGATCTGTCACGCTTATGGTTGTACACACAACCAGCCCAATGAGTGTAGTAAGCCCTATCGCGGCGGGAAATGGATTTATGAAGAGAGGGAAGAACTGATCTCAAAATGGGTACATCAGTAGTCTGATCCCTACAGAGACATCCTTAAAAAAAAGTTTCCCATATATTCAGAAATCATATGGAAGAAAATAGCTCATCCTACAAAACCGCCCGCCCTACCAGGGTGTATGCAGCGGATACCCTTCGCCCCACGGTGATGGATAGAAAAAATAACAGAGTAGAAACTGCCCGTACCAACAGGGATATTACCAAGGCGCTCCTGAATGCCGATCGGAACATACAGGAGTTTTATCTCAACGGGAAACGTTTTCCGGTATCGGGCTTACTTTCACAGGGTACAGGGGAAGCAGATGTCTACTTGGTCGAAGAGGAAGGGAAAAAGCTGGCGATGAAGTTGTATCACTACGGCATTCAGCCACCACCCGATCACGAACTCATGGATGCGGTTTCACGCTTGTCGGGTTCCGGATTGCTGGTCGATATTTTCGATCACGGTAAGTGGACCCATCCCCTCACTCGCCAGGAGAGGGACTACGAACTGATGGCCTATTATGCTGGTGGATCACTTGCTGAGATGGAGGTGAAGGGTGACGAGCAACTGCTGGGAGAGATAGCGCTTAGGTGTGGTGCTTCCATCGATTTTCTCCACCACCATGGCATTATTCACCGTGACATCAAACCTGCCAACTTCCTTTTTAGGGAGAAAAACCGTCATCTTGAAGAGCTGGGACTGGCTGATTTCGGCATCGCCATCCGCTCGACAGCCGAAGGCAAAGCGAAGGTTGACTATCAGCTGCGCACGAAGATTTATGCCGCACCGGAATATTATTTTTCCATCGATGGCAAGATAGAACTCGGATTCAAGTCCGACTATTACGCATTGGGGATGCTGTTGCTCACCCTCTGGAGCGGGGAAGAGATCTTCCGGATGAATGAGTTTGAGCTGATCAACCTGAAGCGCCATGGCAGGCTCCCCTATCCCGCGGATCTTTCACCCCGGATGCTCCAGTTAGTCAAAGCGCTGACACACCCCGACGCCTCCCGGCGTGCCGGGTTCGAGGAAATGGCACGTTGGGCCAGGGGAGAGGAAATTTATGATCTCGGTGAAGAGGATCATACGCAGTTCAAGATCCATTTTAATCCGGTCAGGAAGCAAACAGCGAACTCTCCCGAGCAGCTGGGACAAATTATGTATGAAGAGCGCGAGTTGGCTACCAAGTATCTCTATTCGGGTAAAATCACAACATGGCTCAACGACTGCCAGAGGCCCGATCTGGCTGTGGAAATGGAAGATATCACAGAAAACCGCTATCCACAGAACAAAACGGCCGGACTGCTGGCTGCCTGTTATTTTCTCAATCCTGAAATACCCCTTGAGGATAATTCAGACGGACTTTCGTTTTGTACTCCAGCTGAAATAGCACGTGAACTGCTCGATCAAGTGAAATACTATGGATTGCATCTGGCAGATCCTCATCACGCTCTTTTTATTTTTCTTACAGCAAGGGGAGCCGCCAATGTGAGTGACCATTTTGCACCGATGTTTCAGGAGTATGAATCGAACAGGGATGTAGTGCTGCAAATGGCCTATACCCTTGATCCCTCTCTTCCCTGGTTTGTTACGAACGAAGCCGGTGAAAAGTTTGCATGCAACACCACCGATGAGTTGCTACAACTGGCAGGACAACACATATTCTCAGATGAATCGTGGGAAGACCTCACAGGAGAAGCATTTCTGATCTGGACTGGGAAAAGAAACCCGGCACTCGAAGGACGCATACGATCACAACAGGGAGAATCTCCCGATCCCTGGTGTGTGCTCTATAACCTCAATCCCAAGGTATCCTATGATCTGGAGCTTGATGAACAGTCACCCTATTATTTTTTTACCGCATCCGACATAGGGAATTACATGAATATCCGCATGGAGGAATATATCCGTGATCCGGATGATGATTCTGATCACGGTTTGCAACTGGATATGATGTGCAATATAGACAGTACACGCCTCTTCTATTATCTCAAATCGAAAGATCTATATGATGAGAAGATCGACTGGATTCGCTACTGCGCGGATGTGGAATCGAAGGATAATCAGAATAAGTATGGCCCCTACAACTGGCGAATCGGCGTTTACAAAGCGATCAGGGGACTTGGTTTTGATCCTTTTTATTACTTCCCGGAACAGAATCTTTATGTCTATGAGCCCACAGAACTGCAGAACCTACCGAAGAGCCTGCTGCAGAAAGAAATAGAGGATGGTTTCCTGGCCGACTGGCTGACTGTTTACTATCAGGAAGATCCCTCGCTCGATCTCTCTCAGAAATATACCTACGAGCAGGAGACAGTACGTTACCTGAATCATCTGGCAAAGATAGATAAAAATCAGCGAGAGGTGCTCCGCTACCAGTTGACACACAATGAGGTGGTTATTCAACAGCAGAAACTGAAAAGAGCCCATCAGCTGCATATCGGCTTGAAGGCCTTTTTCGCCCTCTTCATGCTGATTGCGCTTCCCATACTTTTGTATCAGCTGATTTCTTCAGATACCACTTTCACACTGGGGAACCGCTGGGTGCGGTATCTGCCATTGGCTCTGGGTATCGGGGTGGGCGGTTACAGAATGTTTTATACCTTAGACAGCTTTTTCAAGGCACTTTTTATTGGCGGAGGAATCTGGTTCCTCGGTTCTCTTTGCATCCGGTATGGAACAGCCTATCCCGGGTATGCGCTCTCCCTCGTGCTCCTTGCAGGATTTACATGGGGTCTGATTAAGGGTTATATCAAGAACAACCCCCTGCGCAAGAATCAGCGCCACCTGCTCTCACCCGGTTTTGAAGAGCTGCATCTGGAGCCGCTGCACTATGCTTTCAAGGCCAAAGAGGATGAGAAATTCAGTTCATCTTATTGGGATGATAGTTTTGACTATGCCTTTTATCTGAAAAAAGGGACCCAAAAATTGCTGCTGAACATGATACCACTCATCCTGCTCATGCTGCTGACTGGTTTCTGGGTTTTCAGTCCCGGCTCATTGTGGCATACCCAACAAAACAAAAAATCATACTTTTCTTACGACCAATCTGTGGGAAGATACGAAGGAACATTTGATGAACGACCGGCCGAACTAGAGATCACTGCCGCCTCTGAAGCAGGCTTGCAGGGGATCATGTCGGTACGTTACAGTTCGTTGCTGACTGAAAAGGTGACCGGTGTCATTAAACCGGGAACCGATAGCATTTATCTGGATGACCTGGAACGCAACGGTAAGCTTGATGGTATTTATAGCGGCACCTATGAATCTGGTTTTGGCTCTATCACCGGAATGTACCGCAACTACACCACCGGAAAGGAGGTACCGTTCCATTTCATCCGTTCAGGGAAAGAGGAGCTGCCTGATTCCCTGGGGGAATAAAATATTTAGTCTAATAGCATATGCATTGTACCCACTGCAATCGATCAAACCGAATACAGGCACTCTACTGCAAATGGTGCGGCACGATACTCGCTCCTTCCGAAGGCAGCAACCCCATTGATGATCTGATCGGGATGGAGCAGGTGAAGAAAGAACTGACGAAGCTGGTGGAGACTTGTGAGATGCTTTCTCTTCGTGTCGACAAAAGTGGTGTGAAGATCCGCCTCGGCATGGACATGGTGATCACCGGAAAAACCGGCACGGGCAAGACGAAGCTGGTAGAGGTACTGCAGAAATTGCTCTTCGACAAGCGAATCATTACCAAATCCAAGGCAGTGATTGTGGATGCAGTGGAGTATGAGAAATTTTCGAAGGAGGAGGAATGGGAGGCGAACATCGAACGTGCCAGGGGAGGTTTGCTGGTGATCGAGAACGCCCATAAGCTGGTCCCGCAGAAAGAATCTGATGACATCAACAAGCTCGACAAGCTCTTTAAATGCATGAACGACGAGTGGAACAAGGATCCCATTGTGGTGTTGTCCGGTCTGACCGGGTTGAAGGCGTTCATGAACACCAACCTCGATATCTCAAGTCGTTTTGAGTATCACTTCGATTTGAAAGATCTATCGGTGAATGAGCTCACTCAAATATGCCTGCTCAAGTTGCAGCAGGACTACAACCTGACGGTGACCAAAAAGGGGATTGCTCGGTTGGAGAGGGTCTTCACCCATATATACCGCAATCGAAACAATGGATTTGAAAATGGTCATTATGCTGCCAGGAAAGCCGATGAGATCTTCGCAACTGTCATCAGACGCGATCACAGCGCATATGTTGCCGATGAAGATGATATACCGGGAACCGAGTTCAAGAGGAAGAGTTATGATGAGATCATGGCAGAACTCGATCAATTTGTGGGTTTGGATGAGATCAGAAATGCCATTGCCGGAATTGTCCAAAAGATAGAAAATGAGCAGGAACGCAAGGGAGGAAATTCTCTCCGAAAGATCGAGGATCACTTCCTTTTCCTGGGTAACCCCGGTACTGGTAAGACCACCATTGCCCGCATCTTCGCCGACATCCTCAATTCACTGGAGGTGCTTCCCACGGGACAGCTGGTGGAAGTATCCAGAAAGGATTTGGTCGGAGCCTATGTCGGACACACCGCGCTGGCCGTGGAGGATGCCGTACAGCGCGCAATGGGAGGAGTGCTCTTCATCGATGAAGCCTACTCACTGAAACAGGACGAAAACGATAGTTTCGGGCAGGAGGCCATTGTCACACTGATGAAACTGGTGGACGACAATCGCGGTAAAATGGTGGCCATTGCTGCAGGTTACGAGAAAGAGATGGCCGATTTCATCAATGTCAATTCCGGCATGAGCTCCCGCTTCAACGAGACCATTCACTTCCGTGATTACAATGCAGAAGAACTGACCGAAATCTTCCGTCGCCTGGTCGCCAAAGAGGGTCTGACTCTGGATGAGCAGGCCAACAGGCACATCGGAAACTTCTTCCAGAAAATCTATATATCGCGTAACCCACAGACCTTCGGTAACGCCAGGGAGGTCCGCAATCTATTCGACAAGGCACTGAAGAACCAGGCGCTCCGTCTGCACCTTCAGCGTCGGCTACCCGGGTTTGAACGTTCACAGCTCATGCTTCTCACTCGTGCCGATATCGAGGGGGAAGAGAACCTGCGAGAAAAGGATCTTGACACCATTCTTGCCGAGCTGGACCAGTTTATCGGAATGGAGAGCGTGAAGTATGAAATACGCAAGCTGGCAACCCGACTGATGATGGAAAAGAAGATGATGGAGAAGGGTTTCGGTCAGGCAGAGCTGACCAACGTCCACATTGCCATCACCGGCAATCCCGGTACCGGGAAGACCACCATCGCCAACAAGTTGGGTGAAATTTTCCATGCTATTGGTCTGCTCCCTACCGCACGGGTGGTGACTAAAGAGCCAAAAGACATCCTCAGCTCGCTACAAAACGACTCCTCCACACGCATGGACAAGGCGTGCGATGAAGCCATGGGAGGTACGTTGGTGATTGACGAAGCATATAACCTGGCCCGTGTCGATCATATGGGTAACGTGGATGAGACGGGTCAACAGGCAGTGGAGGCACTGATGACCCGAATGAGCCGGGATGCAGGCAAGTTCGTGGTAATCATCGCCGGTTACCGTGACCTGATCGATCGCTTCATTCGCAAGGCCAACCCCGGCTTGCAGCGTCGTTTTACCACGCGGCTTCATATCGAGGATTACACTGCCCCTGAGCTGATTGATATCTTTAAAATGAATGCCGAAAAAAAAGGACTTCGTCTCACACAGCAAGCAGAAGAGCTGCTCGGTAAACAGGTGCACAGGATGGTAGAAACGAGAAATGAGAACTTTGGTAACGCGGGAGAGGTGATCAAGCTGTTGGAAGAAACCCGATCTAGAAAAGCAGGCCGGCTCACACAGTTGATGCACAATGGCGTGGAGATCACAAAGGAGCTCTATCTCACCATTGAGGCGGATGACATCCCTTACGAAGAGTCAAAACCACTCTCCGAAGAGGTGTACATGCAGGAGCTGGATCAGCTTATCGGACTCGAGGGTGTGAAGCAGAACGTGCGGGAGATTGCCGACCTGCTCCGTACCTCCCGTCTGAGGGAACAGACAATGGGTAAACGGATGGAACCTCCAGGTGATCACTATCTCTTCCTGGGCAACCCCGGTACAGGCAAGACCACCGTGGGTCGAATTATGGCACGCATTTTTCACTCACTCGACCTGCTACCGACTGACAAGCTGCTGGAGTGCTCGCGCGATAACCTCGTCGTGGGTTACCAGGGGCAAACAGCGCCACGGGTACGCGAGGTGGTGCAGAGTGCCATGGGCGGCGTACTTTTCATTGATGAAGCCTATGCCCTGAACCAGTCGCCATACGACTCGTTTGGACAAGAAGCTACCGACACGCTGTTAAAGCTGATGGAGGATTACCGAGGTCGCTTCATCTGCATTGCCGCAGGCTACACCCGTGAGATGAGTGAGTGGGTGGATAGCAACAGCGGTCTCAGGTCACGTTTCAACAAGAAAATATATTTCGATGATTACGATGGAGAGGAACTGGCTCGCATCTTTCTTTTGAAAGCTGCGGGTGAGCAGTTAATACTTACTCCCGAGGCAGAGAAGGCCATGCGAAATCATTTTGCTGGTCTGTATGCAGCTCGTGACAGCCAATTCGGCAATGCACGTGAGGTGAATAACTATTTTAAGGAGGTGGTGCGCCACCAGGGTAGCCGTCTACAGAAGATGGCAGCCACTCTACCTCCCGATCGGGAGCAACTATGTACCCTCACAGTGGAGGATTTCACCGGAGAGGATTCACCCTTAACTGTGGAAGAATGAAAACAACTCCATGCCCTTTTTGCAGTGAATTGATCGAATCTGATAGTCACTTTTGTGACCAGTGCGGCAGTGAATTGAAAAGTTGTCCCGCCGGCCACGGCTTCAAAAAAGGAAACGCTTGCAACGAATGTGGTGCGCTACTCAAGAAGCATTCTACCCCAGCTTCCTCTAAGCCGGCAGAACCCTCCTTCCTCTTCTCTAATCAATTAAATGCCACGATTAAGTTGATAGATGGGGCCATCGTGGGCAGGAGGACCGGAGCGTACGTTGATCTGTTCGGATCACAGCCTTATGTCTCAGGAACCCATGCCCGTTTTCAGCGAAATGAAACAGGCCAATGGGAAGTGGTGGATCTGGGCTCTACCAATGGTACTTTCCTTAACCGGAAAAGAATTGAATCGCATCAGCCGGTGGTGCTACAGGTGGGTGACACCCTCGCCTTTTATGATCTCTCTTTTGTGATTGAATAATATGATTGATAACACAAACATATGCTGATACAGGTTGACCTGGTAAGCCACATCGGGTACGTCCGCGATAAGAACGAAGACATGGTGCTGGTGGCAGGTAAGTTGTTCAGAGATGCCGATTGGCAGGTCGACCTCGTACTTACCGAAGAAAGTCGTCTTGTGGCGGTGGTAGCTGACGGAATGGGTGGACACCGCAGCGGGGAAGTGGCATCGGAAATGGCTGCTGCTTCTTTTCGCGATTTTGTTGTTTCAATATCTCCTGCAATCCCTACAACCTTGCTGAAAGAGTTGATCAGAGGCTGGGCGGAGCAGATACACCAGGAGCTTCTTCGAAAAGGAGCCTCCTCTGCGCTCTTCTCCGGTATGGGTACTACATTTTGTGGGCTTCTTTTTTATGAATCGACGGTATTGGCAATCAACATTGGAGACAGTCGCCTCTATCGCTATCGAGACAACATGCTCAAGCAGATCAGCATCGACCACTCTCTCCGGCAGCTTATGGGAGATGAGACTCTTCCCTCCAATGAGATATACAACTCACTTGGCTCAGGTGAGTCGGTCTATGTCGATATTCGGGATCTGACAGAACAGTTGTTTCACGGAGATCGATTCCTGATCTGCTCCGACGGACTGAGTGACATGGTAAGCGATGAACAGATAGAGCAACTGCTGGAGCACAATGGAACTGCTGCCGCACTGCTGGATAACGCCCTGATAGCTGGGGGAAGAGACAATATCAGCCTTGTGCTCATCACGATTAAAAAGAATTAAATCATTCAATTTCAATTGTACATAGATTAAAAAACACATCATATGCCGTACGAAATAATGATACAGGATCCCGTGGAGCAGGTGGTTCCCGGAAAAAGTTACTTCTGGGATGCACCACAACTGCCCCCGGAGCTCTCCTATCCATTTTTCAAAGATGAGGCAGGGCAGTCTTTTCCCTATACTTTCATCTGTCAGATAAACTGTGCGGATCTTCAACCCAGTGTTCCTGAAGAGAGTTTACCCGAGCAGGGAATGCTTTATTTCTTCGGCGATATTGACTACTTCCTCGGCTATACTGACTCTTCACCACACAGGTTGGGCCAATGGGATAGGGGGGTATGCGTGCTCTATTCCGATGTGCCGGATGGTCGGCTGGTACGATGCAATCCTTTCAGTGAGGAGGAGACCATTCCGCCTCACCCGGCAATGATTACTTTTCAACAGAACCCCGACAGTGGCCACCGCATTGGAGGTTTACCCTATGAAGTTGATGTGCTGGAAAATTTCCCGAAGGGGTGGCAGCTTCTTTTTCAGCTGGACTGTGATGAGAATGAGCAGTTCAACCTCCGCTTCTATGACATGGGGCTGCTCTACTTCATGATTGAGGGTTCCAAGCTCGAGAAACGCGACTTTTCAGGTGTGACAGCCTTTCTTACATCCATGTAAACCGATTAACCGAAAAGAGATAAAAATGGAAAATATCACAAGTGAAACGAAGACGATCCGCATCTTTCTGAGTAGTACTTTTAACGACATGCATGCCGAGCGCGATCTGATCATGCAAAGTGTCTATCCTGCCCTGCAACGAAACCTGGCTGACAAGGACATCACGGTACAGTTCATTGATCTTCGCTGGGGAGTCAACACACAGGATGTGGAAGAAACGGAAAGAGAGAATGTGGTTCTGAGGGAGTGTATTGAGGAAATCAGGCACTCGCGCCCCTTCTTTATTGGCCTGCTGGGGAACCGCTATGGATGGATACCTCCGCGTGAGAACTGGGAACGGGTGTTGGAGAGCATGAGCGACGAGGAACAAAAGAAGATCAATAATGGCTCTCCTGAACCCAGAAGCGTGACCGAACTGGAGATGCTTTTTGGCGCCCTTGCAGATCATGACTCACTGAGAAGAAGCATCTTTTGTTTTCGTTCAGAAGAGGTCTACAAGGAGATGGATGAGGCAGCCCTGGCGCGTTTCAGCGACTCGGATGAGGAGGCACAACAAAAGCTACAATCCCTCAGGCAGCAGATTACCGATCAATTCAATGGCAGCGCTTATGAGACAAACCTCTTCACTTACGGCTGTCGATGGGATGGCTCACGGCTGACTGGTATGGAGGAGTTGGCTGCTTTCCTCACAGAAACCATCACCCGCGAAGTACTCCTCTACGAATCGTCGTCTGAGGTAATTACCCCACAGGATCTCTATCCCTCTATGCAGGTGCATGACAGAAAGATCATTGTGTCCCATACCTGTCATTTCGTCGGCAGGGAATCTCTGCTGGCAGAATTACTGCACCATTGCGAAGAGAGCCGGCAGACCTTGTTGCTTAAGGCACGCGACGGCTTCGGGAAAACAGCTCTCCTCTGCAGGCTTTGGGAGCTTCTCTACGATTCAGACCGGTTCCTGCCGCTGATCCATTTTACCCGTTCTTTTGCGGAGAGCCGCTCACCTGGGATCATGCTGAAGAAATGGCTTGCCGATCCGGTTATTGCTTCTCCGAGGATGTTTCCTCCCGGAGAGGATATCGGTTTCAATGAATTGGCTTATCATTTCAAAGAAGCGGTATCGAAGATTGACCCTGTGAAAAAAGTGGTGTTGCTGATTGATGACTTCCATCTGATCGATGACCCTCTCTCTATGATACAATTCAACTGGTTACCGGTGAACAGCGTGTTGTTGGCCTTTACCCACGATGAATGGCCCCTGCTTAAATACGGGATAGCGGAGGCGAGGCAGGTAAAATTGCCGCTGCTCACCATCGAAGAGGGACGCAGCATGGTGGAAGAGCAGCTCCTACTTAGTGGGAAGCGCCTTCCGGCAAAGGTGATGGAAGAGTTGATTTCGCTCACCTACCGTGGTTTCCGCTGCTCCTCCGTGCCATTATGGAATCTGCTGATGGTTCGCAAGCTGACACAGCTAACCGAGGAGGATTTCCGTGCTATGAAGCAGTTACCTGGCCATGACGAGGCAAAAAAAATCGAAGAATATCTTTTTCGTCTTGTACAGAACGCTCATCCTCATCCTGAGCCTCTCTTCCTCTCTCTCATCGAACAGGGAGAGCCTCTCTTCTCCTCACCACTCACCTGGCATACCCTCAAATACCTTGCCGCCTCCGGGAACGGCCTGCGTGAGAGTGACCTGGAAGTCCTTCTTGGTGATCATTGGGACCGCCTCACCTTTACTGCTTACAGACAGTGGTTGGGCAATCTGATCACCTTTGATAGCGAGACCGGGATCATCGACTTCAGTTGTTCAGGTTATCGAGACATCCTGCGAATGCCCAACGAGAGTATGGAACCCTACCGACGCAATCTCCTCGATCATCTGGGGACTTACCGCAATGCACATCCCAATGATGTGCTCTGCAACCGTGAAATACCGGCTCTTTCGCTCGCTCTTTCTCTGGGACAAATGGCTCCCTTCCTGCTTTACGATCCCGACTCACAACTCAGGAAAGAGACGAAATCCCAGATCTTCTATGCATTGATGAACAACCCGGATCAAACAATGGAGTGGTGTCGTGAGGCGGTGAATGCCAGGCCCTTTGCAGCAACAGAATTGGTCAGGGAGCTCTCTGGCATGTTCCTTGTCATTGGACAGAAAGATTTTGCCCTTTACCTGATTAACTTCCTGATGCAAATGATCCACGAAAAGGTGGAAGATCAATCTTTTGCCTTGCTTTTTGAAGAATTGCGTATCGACTATGCAGCGATGATCAGTGAAAGCGATCCCGAAACGGCAGAAAAAATTGCAAACTATTTGCTGAATACCGGCTCCCAGCTGATGGATGGCGACGAGCGATGGATGTCACTCGTGATCAGAGGAACTGAACTGAAGGTTAAACTGATGCCGGCCGACGGTCGACATGAACAGATTGAATCGATGCTCTCCTTCGCATCACAGCAGCAACTGGAACTGGCTTTTACAACTGAAACATTGGATGAAAAAGCTTTTGCAAAAGCACAGGAACTCATAGAGCAATACCGTTCTTTTTGTTGTGAGTACCTGCCCGAATCAGTGGAAGTGGCAGATGAACAGCTGCGACTCTTTTATTCGGGTGAGCCCTGGATGTTCTGTCAATTCCGCATCCTTACCGATAAGTTGACTCACGCAACACTCCTTCATCATTGTGGTGATTCATTTTGTTCCAGTTTGTTGATGAACGAGGCAGAGCAGCAGTCGCAGGAACTGATGACACTGGCACCCGATAACATCTACTTCAAGACAGCATACTCCCGGGCACGACTGCTGCGTTGCCGTTATGGGATGAGCAGTTATCTCGATACGGATATATCGTTGCTGGAACAACTCTCTTGCTATGCCATTGATGAAGCGGAGGCACTCGTCGCGGAGTGGCAGATCTACCTCTTTGAGAGCGCGGAGGAATCTACCGATATGAACCTGACCCAACTATTGAGGGAGATGGATACAGAAAGAATGGAGAAATCTTCCCACCCAAGGGTGCAGGCGTCCCTGTTGCGCATCCTCCGAAAGGGAGGCAGGGAGCAGAAGGAGCAGATGCACGATATCTCACCTCACATAGTCTTGAAAATTGCCGAAACATTGTTGCTTGAGTACAATGATCCAGATCATGCGGATCATCTTCTGCAGCTCTATCATGAAAACAAAAAAGCCAATCCGTTGCCGGTCGATGCAGACGAGTTGATGGCAGGCCTCCTCAGCTGCCTTATTGCCGCGGGTAGGGGAGATTATGGCACCATCTTTACCTTCTACGATACCATTCATCCCTATATGAAGGAGGTACCTACGATTGAAGCTTTTGTACGACTGAATCAATTTCTCTATCTCCGCAACCTGGTCGTCCAGTCATCTGCTACGGTAAGGGAACAACGCATCCCGGAGGCAAGACAGGTGTATGAGAATGTCAGAGAACTGGCGGTTGCCAACACGCATCACTTGGGTTATACCCTGTTACTGCAATCCTGCTTTTATAACTACTGTGGTCAGGTAGAGTTCAACATGCTGCCGTTGTTGCAAAGCGGTAAAATAGATAAGGCAGTGACGAACCTGAATGAGCTCAACGCCATGGAAAAGGAGATGCGCAGATTTCATTACAGTGGTATTTTGATGCATACCGCCCGCTCACTTGCTTTCGCTGTCAATCAGGAATTTTACGAAGAGTGTGGTCAGCTACCTGAGGCACTTTACTATTCGAAACAGCATGAATACGCACTTTACACGATCTGGTGCCGCCATGCTTCGATCACGGAGATATCCCGAAGATATGCGGCAGCACTCGACAACACGGGACGGCTGTTTACCACCTATTTCCATGATCCGCTTGAGGCAGATGATTACTTTGCCCGTTCCTTCCCGATCTTCTACCGCCTGTACGAAGAAAATCCCTCAGTGACCACTGCCGAGAGCATGCTGGTGAACCTTCATAACCGCCTGCAGACGCTTCTACATGCGCACAAATATGAGGAAGCCATCGAGATGGCGGAGGAACTGTTTACTCATTTGCGGGCCGATGGGTTGGAATTGGAAAAGCGTACCCTGGCAATCATCTACGATGCCCTGAGTGATCACTACGCCGCTGCAGGGAAACCCTTTGAGGAATATAACGCGATCAGGAAGGCCAATGAGATCTTCCGTCAGGAGGTGAACAGGCATTCCGACAATGAGCTTGCCTGGAGGGATCTTGCCCAGAGTCAAATCCGTCTGGGAATTTTTCTCTGGGATCGCAAAGAGGATCATGCCGCAGCACTTTCCTCCATATCGGAAGCAGGCAAGGCAATTGAAAAAGCCATGCATATTCATACCTCCCTTAAGTCACGAATGATTCAGATGAATTACCTGCTCCGTCATGCTCAGATGGAGATAGCAACGGAGAACCCGCAACAGGCCGCAACCTTGATCGACCGTTTTGTGGAATCTGTACTTGCCGGAATCAGTGAGGGTTATCACGCTACCCTCCTGCCTATCCTTTGGGAGGCACTTGATAGGTTGTTTGACGTGGCCCTACAGAGTGGGATGGGGACTTTGATGAGACTTGTCATCATCCATGAAACGAAGATCAAACAGAAGCTCATCGCGGAGAAGATTCTCCGAGAAGAGGATGCTCTGCTTGAGTCGACGCTTCAAAAAATTAAAACAGTAGAAAATTTTGAACAACAGATGGAACACTGATATGATGAAAACAAACCTGAAGCTATCTATTGACCGCACTCTCTCCGGAGGCATCGTCCGCCAACTGGGCGTCTTTATCTTGTTTATCCTGATTGTGCTGCTCTCCTTTCGGTTGCTCTTTCTTCTCTTCGATATACCGCTCTCACGTGCTGACACTGGCGATGAGTATGGTACGTTCTGGAACCTGCTTTACTTCTTTTCTGACGGAGGGTCGCAAACAAATGCCGTCAGCGGCAACAGAGTGCCGGTATATCTGCTTAGCATCTTCGGATCGGTTCTGCTTGGAGGGGTACTCATCTCCACGTTGAGCAATATCTTTGAACGTCGTGTGGAGAAAGTTGCCAGCGGGAAGACCCATTACCGACTTGCAGGTCATCTTATTGTGGTTGGATATCGGCCGGCGACTATCGGTTTGATTATCCAGTTAGGCAATGATTCTGCTTTTCTCCGTTCAACCATACTTCTCCAGACGTCAACAGATGTAGCGTCTGTAAGGAATTCTCTGCAGCACTCCCTCTCCCGTAGCATCATGCAGCGGGTGATTATTTATCAAGGGAGCAGGATCTCGACAGAAGATATTGCAGCCCTCCAACCAGAGAAGGCCGCAGCTCTCTACCTGTTGGGAGATGAAGGAGAAGCCGACTGTGATGCGCTTCATGCCAACGCTCTTGCCAGGGTGGCCGAGAGATGCGCGGCTGTCTCCCGTCTCTCGCGGCTGCCGACAATCACCCTCTTTTTTCACCCCTCTACTGTCACTGCCTTTCGGCGGGCCGATCTCTCCCCATTGATCCGAGAGCAACTGGAACTCACTCCCCTGATCTACCATGACCAGCTGGCGTCGGCTCTTTTGGCCGATAACTGCACGGGTGTGGGAGGAAAAGCTGTTCCACCGCTCGACAGCATATCTCTTGTACCGGAGAGCGACCATTATGTGCACCTGGTGGTGGCTGGCATGAATGAGATGGGAGTGGCACTGGGCATGAAGGCTGCGCAGATTGCCCATTTTCCCAACTACCGACGACGGAAGAGCGTCATCACATTCATTGACGAGGAAGCAGGAAGTCGAATGGAACAGTTATTTACCCGCTACCCCTATCTCTTCGATGTGGTGGATCACTCCTTTATGAAAATCGGAGAGGATAAACTCTTCATAAAAGGAGAAAAAGAGAACCGTTATGCCTACCTGGGTGATCTCTCTGATCTGGAGTTTCGCTTCGTGGAGGGGAGTCCGCAGTCAACTGCCGTTCACTCCCTGCTCGACTCATGGGCAACCGATGAGGAGGCGCTCCTCACCATCGCTGTCTGCGGTGAAGATGCTCCTCAGTCGGTGTCATGGAGCATTCATATGCCGGGGATTATATTCGATAAACAGATACCCATTTTTGTCTTTCAGGAGGAATCGGTCTCCATCCTGGAGGCGATGGCAGACGATGGTAGGTATGCCAACATTTACCCCTTCGGCATGGTCAGCATGGGTGTACCCTTGCATTTACGGACACTCGATTGGGCAAAACGGTTGAACTGGGTGTATAGTTGTTTCTTTAGAGAGGGACGATTGCCCGAACCACCGCCCAGGGAGTTGCCGCCATTCCATCCTCTCTTTTCCAGCTGGCACAAGCTGAGCATTGCCGACCAGTGGTCAAATATCTCACTTGCGGAGTCTTATCCGGTTAAACTACGTGTCACAGGTCGCCAACCAGGCACGAAGATCACACCTTTTACCCCGGAAGAGAGAGAAATGCTCGCCGAGGTGGAACACAACCGCTGGATGACGGAACGATTGATGATTGGTTATCGCCCTGCAACTGCGGAAGAACGTGCACTGATCACTGCTCATCCGGAAAGCAAAAAGAGTTTCAAAAATCGTTTTGTGCATGTAGACATCTGTCGCTACGAGGAACTATTGCCCGATGCTCAGGGCAACGACGTGCGTGATTATGATCGTATTCTTGTAGATGCACTGCCCATGATTGTTACATGAACCAACATTGGTTTCTATATATATATCCCAGGTGATGCCTTTGTTTATTTTTTTACAAAATTGATCTATTGAAAGTTATGATAGAAAAAATTGATTTTTTTGCTCCTGATAATTTCCGAGAGTTTCTCTCCTATCTTCGAAAAAAATACCTCTTCGACCAATACCGTGAAAGGATGGAGCTGCCCCTCTTCCAGATGAAGCACCATTATCTCTTCACCGGAAAGAAAGGAGTGGGGAAAATGACCGCCGCAAGAGAACTATTCGATATCCTTCAGGAGAACGGTTTTACCGGTCAGTTTGAGTGCTGTGATGCCATCACACTACTTGATACCACCAGCGGTTATTCCCCTAATCTGTCCGATTATATCGAGGAGAACAGCAGCAACTTTCTCTATTTTTACAATGCCGAAGCTTTCATGCTGAAAGGAGCCATCGGCTCGCTCTCCGGCATGGAGGTGCTGGCTAACAAACTACGCACGAGCCAGGATACGGTGGTGGTGCTCTCAGGGAGAAAGGGGCAGTTGACCGAAATGGTGAATCTGTGTGAAACAGCACGTGAAATATTTTTTACACAGTTCTACTTTGAGGATATCCCGCCTGAACAGCTCTATGCTGTTGGGCTCTCCCGACTCCGCGACTCAGGTTATGTGGTTACCCCGGAAGCAGGTGAAAAGCTGCTTGCCTTGTTTGCCTATGCCTACAACCTGCGGGGCAAGTCATTCAACAATATCTACTATGTCTATAAGGTAATTAGCGAACAAGTCATCCCCGCCCATGTGCAGCGCGTAGTGGATCAAAAACTGCTTTCAGAAGAGCAAATTAATCTCATCACACACGATGATATTCCAGAAATTGAAAAGCGAGACCCAACTGCCGCACTCAAACGGCTTCAGTCGCTGATTGGGCTCAGTGAAGTGAAGCAGAGCATCCTTGATCATACCAGCCTGGTCAAGCTGAACCGCATGAGAGCTGAAAAAGGATATTACAACAGGATGCCGCCAATGCACATGGTCTTCACTGGCAATCCCGGTACCGGGAAAACCACCATTGCTAAATATCTGGGAGATATATACAGGGGCATCGGAGCTCTCTCTTCCGGTCATCTGGTGGAAACGGACCGCAGTAAACTCGTAGGTCAGTATCTGGGTGAGACCGAAAAGAATACCCTGAATGCCATTGAACGTGCCAGCGGAGGTGTGCTCTTTATTGATGAGGCATACAACCTTTTTGTAGAAGATCAGGACCGACGTGATTTTGGCCACAGGGTCATCGAAACACTGCTCACCTATCTCAGCCTCGACGACAGCGACATGATTGTTATTTTGGCCGGCTACACCAACGAAATGGAACGACTCCTGGAATCCAATCCGGGTTTGAAGTCAAGATTCCCCTACATCTTTCGCTTCGGAGACTACACTCCCGATCAGCTGATGAAGATCGGGGAAAAGGTGTTGGAAAAGGAACAGTATCGTCTCACTCCCGACGCAAAGAAGGCACTCTCGCAATATGTGATGGAAGAATATAACCACAAGGATGAACATTTTGGCAACGGGCGCTTTATCACACGGCTACTCACTTCGCACATCATCCCGGCGCTCAGCAACAGGATCACTGCGTTGCCACACGACATGGTGACTGTGGAAACAATGAGCACCATTGAAATGGAAGATATTCCTCTTAGTAAACGAGCAAAGCTTCATCAACATCAAGCCGATGAAACCATCCTCACCGCTTCCCTGGAACAACTCGATAAACTGGTGGGTCTGGAGAATGCCAAGAAGGCATTGCACAATTTCGTGGTTATCTCCCGTCTCGAGTATGAAAAAGGGGTTACAAGCAAGCAAGCTGACAACTTGCAGTGGTATTTTATCGGCAATACAGGAACGGGTAAGAGCACGGTGGCAGAGATTCTGGGTAATCTCCTGCAAGGGCTGGGCATTCTTAAACGCGGCCATTTCTCTTCGCTCAATATCGAGGAGATCATCGACTCCAACCGTCTCGAGATTGTGGAAAAAACAATTAACCGTGCTGCCGACGGCTTGCTCTTTATCGACATGGATGCACCCGATTTACAGGATCGTTCACTTAACTTCTTTCGATTATGGATCACCAGCAAGATTAAAGAGATGAAACTGAACGTAGCGGTTGTTTTTGCTGAAACAGGAGATGGAAATGAAGCAATCGCGAAGAACCTGGCTAACAATGGCAT
>Ga0172378_10001492_pt1 | contig 21677 bp, 23 predicted proteins | sample GrowelOW332metaG_FD_119755 | JGI IMG/M metagenome (GOLD analysis project Ga0172378, IMG submission 119755) | Groundwater microbial communities from an aquifer near a municipal landfill in Southern Ontario, Canada - Pumphouse #3_1 metaG | ecosystem: Environmental > Aquatic > Deep subsurface >... | reverse complement strand
TATTTGAGAAGCTACAAGGTGTAGCTCCTTTATACCTGTACACCGTATGATTGTCTTTGTCATGTACTACCTTGATTTAAGTGTAATGAACGGGACTATCATTTCTTCCATTGAGATACCACCATGCTGAAATGTATCCTTGTAATAGTTCACATAGTAATTGTAATTGTTCGGGTAAGCAAAGAAATCATCATTACGACAAAAAACATAATTTGAACTTACATTAGTGCGGGGCAGGTATGCTTCTGCCGGATTCTTCACTTCAAATACTTCTTTGCTATTATAGCTAAGGCTCCTGCCCGTCTTGTAGCGCAAGTTGGTGTTAGTGGCTTTATCACCCAAAATCTTTACCGGTGATTCCACACGTACCGACCCATGATCAGAAGTCACGACTACAGGTATTTTATGATCCGAAAGGAACCTCATAATATCAAATAATGGAGAATGTTCAAACCATGAAACAGTAATGGAACGGTAAGCAGCCTCATCATCAGCCAGTTCACGAATTACCTCCATTTCTGTACGGGCATGTGATAGCATATCCACGAAGTTGTATACTATTACATTCAACTTGTTTGCCAACAAGTTCGACATAGAATCCACTAACTTGCGACCTGCTGTCAGGTTAAGGATTTTATGATAGGAGTACTTCATATCTTTACCAAATCGTTTGAGTTGCTCTCCTAATAGTTCCTCTTCAAACTGGTTCTTTGTTCCTTCTTCATCCTCATTGATCCAGTATTTAGGATACTTCTTTTCTATTTCAACAGGTAATAGACCTGAAAACAAAGCATTACGCGCATATTGTGTGGTAGTGGGCAATATGGAATAATAAACCTCATCATTCTCAACCCTGAAATAGTCTTCAATGATAGGCTGCAGCACTTTCCATTGATCATAACGGAGGTTATCAATCAGAATCAGGAAAGTACATGGGTTTTCATCAACCTGTGGCAATAATTTCTCGCGTACCAAGGTATGTGACATCACAGGCCTGTCCTTAATTCTTGAATTTATCCAGTCAAGGTAGTTGGTTTCAATAAAGCGGCTGAACATCTTGCCTGCTTCTTCTCTTTGCATCTTGAGTACATCAATAATGCTGGTATCCTTTGACTTTTCAAGCTCTATATCCCAATAAACAAGTTTTCGGTATACTTCAACCCACTCGTTATAATTCAACCTGTTGCTTATTTCCATCCCAATATTTCGGAATTGCTGCTGATAGGTGTGAGTAGTTTTTTCACTTATGAGCTTCTTGTTTTCCAAATTCTTTTTAATACTTAAAAGTATCTGGTTAGGATTTACGGGTTTAATCAGGTAATCAGAAATGTTGGATCCAATGGCATCCTCCATAATGGTCTCTTCCTCACTTTTGGTGATCATGACTACCGGTAAATTAGGATACAGTTTCTTTATCTGCATCAGTGTTTCAACACCTGACAAGCCGGGCATCTGTTCATCCAAAAAAACGATATCAAAATCAAAAGGTTGTGACTTAATGATTTCAATGGCTTCAACCCCATTGTTGGTTGTTATTACATTATACCCCTTGTCCTTCAGGAACATAATATGAGGTTTAAGGAGGTCAATTTCATCGTCAGCCCACAATATTGATATATTTTCCATACAGTTTTAAGATGAGTGAATTAAAGATTATTATGTTGTACTTTTGTTTGCAGTAACAACCACTTAATAAATAATGATAATAATGGCTGTTTATTATCCGGTTACTCAATTATAAGCATAATTTAACATACAAAGATAAACTTCGTGAGCCAATTTTACCTTAATCAGCGAAAAATAGTCAATGATCCTGTTTATGGGTTCGTAACTATTCCGGGCGACTTCCTGTTTTCCCTGATCGAACATCCTCTGTTTCAACGCTTACGAAGGATACAACAATTAGGGATGACTAGTTTTGTTTACCCCGGCGCTCTGCACACACGTTTTCATCATGCTTTGGGTACAATGCACCTTATGATGGAAGCTATTGATACCCTCCGCATGAAAGGTTCTGACATCACTGACGAGGAAGCTGAAGCAACCATGGCAGCCATCTTGTTGCATGATATTGGTCATGGCCCTTATTCACATGCTCTCGAGCATAGTATCGTAAAAAATATGAGTCATGAAGATTTATCTTCCCTGATGATGCAACGTTTAAACCATGAATTCAATGGAAAGTTGGATATGGCTATTCATATTTTTTGTAATCATTACCCTAAGAAGTTCCTGCACCAGTTAGTATCCAGCCAATTGGATATGGATCGACTTGACTATCTGAAACGAGACAGCTTTTATACCGGAGTATCCGAAGGGGTTATCAACACTGACCGTCTTATTAAGATGTTGATCGTTCATAATGATGAGCTTATGGTAGAAGCCAAAGGTATCTACTCCGTTGAAAAATTCATTGTTGCCCGCAGGTTAATGTATTGGCAGGTATATTATCATAAAACTGTAGTCTCAGCCGAGAATATACTGATTAATGTGTTAAGGCGTGCCAAACAGTTGGTTGCAGAAGGCAATGACCTCTTTGCGTCTCCCCCTTTCTTGTTCTTCCTAAAAAATGACTTTACTAAAGAAGACTTTTACAAGGCACCGGAGTTAATTAGCCAATTTGCACTTTTAGATGATCATGATGTGTTCGGCAGCATAAAAGTGTGGGCTCACCATAGTGACAAGATCTTGTCAATGCTGGCAGGTTCACTGGTTAACAGGATTCTTTTCAGAACCGAAATCAGTAATACCCCCTTCCCTGATGACGAAATTGAAAGCCTGCGTCAATTGATCAACCATAAATTCCATATTACTAACCCAAATGATACCAGTTTCCTTTACAGTCTGGGTTCGATAACCAATAATGCATACATACCTGAAAATGATAAAATCAACATCCTGAACCGTGATGGTACTTTTGTTGATATATCTGATTCATCCGATCAGTTAAATATTTCTGTCCTGACTAAAACCATTACTAAGTATTTCCTGTGTTATCCAAAAAGCATCATGCGGGCTTAAAGTGAACTTTCGTTGATCTTCATGGTTTCAAATTAAGTAAAATTAAGTAAATTGCAACGTTTTTGAAAAAGAATTTCCTTAAGCCTGATCGTATGAGGTTTTAAAGGAGCATTCTTTTGATATTCAATTCACTATATCATCAAATCAGCATAAATGAAATTTACTGCTCAGGATATTGCATCCATGATAAATGGCCAAATAGAAGGTGATCATGAGATTGTAGTAAACAAATTATCTAAAATTGAACAAGGACAACCAGGTTCTATTACTTTCCTGGGTAATCCTAAATACACCCATTATATATACACTACAAACGCCTCTGTTGTAATTGTAAGTAATGATTTTGTTCCCGAACATAAACTAACCTGCACACTCATCAGAGTTGATAATCCGTATGAAGCTTTTGCTAAAATGTTGGAAGCATACAATCAGCTCTTACAAAACAAAACAGGTATTTCTAAACAGGCTTGTATTGCTGAATCCGCAACTTACGGTCAGGATTGTTATATTGGAGAATTCACCAGTATCGGCGAAAATGTAAGCATTGGCGACAAGGTAAAAATCTATCCAGGTTGCGTAATTGGCGACCATGTAGCAATTGGTAACGGAACCACCCTCTATGCTGGAATTAAAATTTATATGGGTTGCGTTATTGGAAACAACTGCACCATTCACGGGGGGGTTGTAATAGGTAGTGATGGATTTGGCTTCTTCCCACAAAGCAATAATCAATATCAAAAAGTTGCCCAGATTGGGAATGTGGTTATTGAAGACAATGTTGAAATTGGTTCAAATACAACTATTGACAGAGCAACATTAGGTTCTACCATCATTCACAAAGGAGTTAAACTTGATAATTTGATCCAGGTAGCCCATAATGTGGAAATTGGTGAGAATACCGTTATAGCTGCTCAAACAGGCATAGCGGGTTCTGCACATATAGGCAGGAACTGTATGATTGGCGGACAAGTAGGCATAACCGGCCACCTTGTTATAGGCAATGATGTAAAAATAGCTGCGCAGTCAGGTATTTCTACTAATGTCCCTGATGGTGCCCTCCTGATGGGAAGCCCGGCTTTTGATATTGCCATTTATCGTAAATCATACGTTCACTTCCGCAACCTCCATAAAATCGTTAACCGGATCAATGCCTTGGAAAAGGAGAAAAATGCCGGGCATTAGAATTATACGTACTTTCAAAAATCTGATTGAGAGTATCTTATCTATTATATTTTCTATTTAAAAATATACTAATTTTGCCGATTATATGTTAGTAAAACAAAAAACCATAAAAGAAGCTGTTACCATTTCAGGTGCAGGTTTACATACAGGTAAGGAGGTCAATATAACGCTGTGCCCCGCACCTGAAAATCACGGATTTAAGTTCAGAAGAGTAGATCTTCCAGATCAACCAATTATAGATGCAGATGCTGACTTGGTAGCTGATACCTCTCGTGGCACAAGTTTAGAATCAAAAGGAGTCAGAGTAGGTACTATTGAACATGTCCTGGCTGCGCTTACAGGCATGGATCTTGATAATATACTCGTTGATATTGACTGTGTTGAAGCTCCAATTTTGGATGGCAGTTCACGTTACTATGTTGAAGCTATTGAAAAAGTCGGCATCGTGGAACAGGCTATCGACAGGAAGTATTTTGAAGTCAAGGAAGTAATCCGTTTTTATGATGAAGAAAAGAAAACGGAATTAATACTGGTACCTGATGATACTTTTAAAGTCTCTGTCATGATTGACTATAATACAAAAGTTTTGGGCACCCAGAATGCATATCTTTCTGATCTTAAGGACTTCGCGAAGGAAATAAGTATGTGCAGGACTTTTGTTTTCCTTCATGAACTTGAATTTCTTATCAAGAACGATCTGATTAAAGGGGGCGACCTAAGCAATGCCATTGTATTTGTAAATCGCCTGATTGGAGAAGATGAACTTGACCGGCTGGCTGCATTTTTCAACCGTCCTCACGTAGAGGTCATGAAAGAAGGTATTATTAATAACCTGAAATTGCATTTTGCAAATGAACCTGCCAGGCACAAACTGCTGGATGTAATTGGTGATCTTACACTTGTAGGCACCCATCTTAAAGGTCATGTAATAGCTACACGTCCTGGACATTGTTCAAATATACAGTTCGCAAAAATGATTAAACATCATATACAGCTTAAGAACTCGCAATGCCATGCACCTGAATATGATCCTAACCAGCCTCCATTATACGATATAAATGAAATAAAAAGGTTATTGCCTCACCGGCCTCCGTTCCTGTTGGTTGACAGAATCATCAGAATGAATGAAAGAGAAGTAGTAGGGTTGAAGAATGTTTCTATGAATGAGGGTTTCTTTATAGGACACTTCCCTGATGAACCCCTCATGCCCGGGGTCCTTATTCTTGAAGCCATGGCACAAACCGGGGGTATCCTTGTATTAAGCTCTGTTAAAGACCCTGAAAACTATATTACTTATTTCCTGAAAATAGATAATGTAAAATTCCGTCAAAAGGTTGTACCCGGTGATACCATTATTTTCCACCTTGAACTAATAACTCCCGTGCGAAGAGGCATCTGCTATATGCGTGGTACAGCCTATGTAGGCAATAAAATTACCACTGAAGCTGAATTGATGGCCCAAATAGTAAGGAAAAAAAACTCATGATATGAATCAACCATTAGCATACGTTCATCCTCAAGCCAAGATTGCCAAGAACACTGTAATTGAACCATTTGTCAATATTGAGAAAAATGTTGAGATAGGTGAAGGTACATGGATAGGCTCAAATGTTACTATCATGGAAGGCGCCAGGATTGGTAAAAACTGCAAAATTTTTCCCGGTGCTGTAATTGCTGCTATCCCTCAAGATCTTAAATTCAATAATGAAGAAACTATTGTCAGAATAGGTGACAATACTGTAATCAGGGAATTCGTTACCATCAACAGAGGCACTAAAGCTAATTGGGAAACCGTGGTCGGTAATAACTGCCTGGTGATGGCTTATGTTCATATCGCGCATGATTGTATTGTCGGCAACAATGTAATACTCGCTAATGCGGCTACTCTGGCAGGACATATAACAGTTGACGACTGGGCTATTATAGGCGGACTTTCAGCAGTTCACCAATTTGTCAACATTGGTTCACATGTTATGATTTCAGGCGGTTCGCTTGTCCGTAAGGATGTACCCCCTTTTACCAAAGCAGCTCGTGAACCTCTTTCGTATGTCGGTGTTAATTCTATTGGATTGCGCCGTAGAGGTTTTACCTCTGAAAAAATCAATGAGATACAGGATATTTACCGCTACATTTATCTTAAAGGTTATAATGTATCACAGGCATTAGAATATATTGAAGCAAACCTGCCCGCTACCTCTGAAAGAGATGAAATCATTACCTTTATCTCCAAATCTAGTCGTGGAATCATGAAGGGATATACTAAGCAAATATAAAGCAAAGTTACTTTTACATAAAGCGGCCATCAACAATATGCTATTGATGGCCGTTTCTAATACTTCCTTTTATGGTCCATATTACACTCAATAAAATAAGTAAGCAATACCAAACTAACTGGATTTTTAATGACCTTTCCTGTGTTATTACACCTGAAAGTCCTACCGCCGTTATAGGATATAATGGCTCAGGTAAGTCAACTTTATTACAGCTTATTTTATCCGCTATTACCCCAACCACCGGGCAAATTGAATATACCAAAGGAAGTACCCGTATCAATCCTGAGCATGCGTTTCGCCTCATGGCTATTGCTGCTCCATATATAGAGCTCATTGAAGAATTTACACTTGAAGAGATGCTTAACTTTCACAGGAGATTAAAGCCCTGCGTTCGTAATCTTAAAGCGCATGAGGTCATAAAAATCTGTAACCTTGAGAACAACTCTCATAAATGTATTCGCAATTTCTCATCAGGAATGAAACAAAAGGTAAAGCTTGCCCTTGCTATTTTGAGTGACACTCCAGTCCTACTGCTCGATGAACCCACCTCTAACCTTGATCATGAAGGGATTGGTTGGTATCATGATCTCGTTCAAAAACATCATAAAAACAGGACTGTTGTTGTGAGTTCTAACTCTCTGGAACATGAATACAGCTTTTGTACTCAGGTAATAAATCTTGAAGAATACAAAACCATCCCTTCAACAGATCCTTTCTTAGTACTGTATTAACTCCATTTTTCTGCTCAACGATAAAATAATAATCAGAACTGCTTGATTGTGTTGCTCATTTGAGATTAATTACTACTTTTGCATACGCAAAAATAAGATAAGATTATATGGCAACAACCGCTGATTTCAGAAACGGCCTCTGCATTGAATTTAATGGTGATTTATATTCTGTAGTTGAATTTCAACATGTTAAACCTGGCAAAGGAGGAGCTTTTGTCAGAACAAAATTAAGAAACCTTAAAACCGGTAAGGTAATTCCTAATACATTTAACGCCGGTGTAAGAATTGATGTTGCACGTGTTGAACGCCGGCCATACCAATTTCTTTACAAAGACGATAATGGATACAACTTCATGCATGCTGAAACTTATGAACAGGTTTCGATCGATGAATCTATTATAAATGCTCCTCAGTTCCTGAAAGAAGGACAGGCTTGTGAAATTTTGTTTCATGCTGAAACAGAAACTCCACTCAGTTGTGACCTGCCTCCATTCGTTGAATTGACGATTACCTATTCTGAGCCGGGTTTAAGAGGTGATACTGCTAATAATGCATTAAAACCTGCCAAGGTTGATACCGGCGCAACAGTAAATGTTCCACTGTTCGTTAATGAAGGTGAACGGATCAAGGTTGACACCCGTACAGGTGAATATTCAGAAAGAGTAAAGTAATTATTACATTTAATATAGGCCGGGTGCATCACCCGGTTTTTTAATACTTGAACTTATTATGGATTTAGTCCCTTTTGTTAGTTTAAAAACCATCCTTGAAGCAACTGGTGGAATTTCAACTGCTGACCCTGATTTACAAATTACCGGTATTAATGAAATACATATGGTACGCAAAGGTGACCTCACCTTTGTAGACCATCCAAAATATTACTCCAGGGTTTTAAATTCAAATGCCTCCTTTGTTATTATCAATAATCTGGTTGATTGCCCTGACGATAAGGTATTGATCCTTCATAAGGATCCGTTTGCTGCTTATGTGTCACTGGTTAAAAAATTCAGACCTTTTGAATCCTCTTCATCCGCTATATCAAATACTGCAACTATCGGTTCTGGTACCGTTATACAACCCAACGTATTTGTTGGCAATAATGTAACTATAGGTAGTAATTGTATTATCCACGCTAATGTAAGCATCTATGACCACACTGTAATTGGTGACAATGTGATTATTCATTCAGGCAGTATCATAGGAGCTGATGCTTATTATTTTCAGCGTAAACCTGATGGTTATCGCAAACTTGAATCTTGTGGTAAGGTCGTTATAAGCAATCGTGTGGAAATTGGTGCATTATGTTCTATTGATAAAGGAGTATCAGGCGATACTTTTATCGGTACTGGTACCAAGTTCGATAATCACGTGCAGGTAGGTCATGATACCTATATTGGCAATAATGTACTGATTGGAGCACACTGCGCAATTGCAGGGGTTACCCGTATTGAAGATGACGTAATACTCTGGGCCAAGGTAGTAGTCAATAAAGACATTGTAATAGGCAAAGGGGCCATACTCCTCGCTACTTCAGGGGTTGACAAAAGCATTGAGGGAGGTAAAACTTACTTTGGGATACCTGCACAGGAAGCTCGTAAAAGGTGGCGGGAAATTGCCTCTTTGCGTATGCTGCCTGCCCTGTTAGACCAATTGCGAAGTATTTCGCAAAAAGAATAGACCGCAAATTAGTTATTATTGGAAACAAAACTTATTTTAAATACCTCAATAATCCTTTAATTATTGAGGTATTTTTCTGTAAGCCACCGGAATAGTATTCTGTATGTTATTAAGATATTCTATAGCCGGGTGCTGGATCTAGCTGGATGCTGGATCTAGCCAAGTGATGGCAGTAATCTGGGTCACCACGTGTTATTCTGTAAGTAATGGAGGAATTATTCTGTAAGCTTACTGGTTTCTGTTTCTGAAGTATCGATATCCAATCTATCATCAACAGATTTTTCAATTGGAATTTCTTCTTTATCCTTATGGTATAAATCCATAGCTACTATCATAGCAAAGAACCCCCAGAAAGGGATGGAGGCTTTATCCGTATCCAGGAAGTTATTCAATAACCCATGAACAAAATAGGTAACCAACGATAAAACAGCCACTAAACTATAAAGCTTAATTTCCTTATTCTTTGCTTTTTGGTAAACCTTAATACCGGTGTACAATACAGTAACCATCAGAATCAGAGTAGTCACAAGCCCTAATACTCCTTGTTCAGCCAAAGGCCCTATGTATTCACTATGAGCATTACCAAGATCACCGGCATTAGTACTAATAATTGTACGATCTTGTGAACGCTGGAATGGAGCATAATTGAACTGATAAGTTCCCGGGCCCCACCCAACTATCGGCCGTTCATCAAACATCCTGAATGCTGATTGCCACCTGTTGATACGTTCAAGGTTTGATGCATCGGAGGAAATATTGTATATTGATTTAATATGCTCAACAAAGTTCTCCGATGAATCCTGTTTATTCTTTTCCAGCACAAACATAATGTCAGATTGAAACGCGTAGAAAGCTGACACAAGTACTATTAAACAGGTCAGTATATATCGCATTTTCACCTTGAATACGATCAGCGAAGCTACAATGATAATGGCTGCAATACTCACCCACGCTGCGCGACTGTATGAAAGATATAAAGCAATCAATAGTATCAGTGCAATAAAACCTGCATATAACCTATATGTCCGTGATTTGGCAGTATTAAAAGTATAGCCTACAAATACAGGAAGAAAAAATGCAAGAATACTCCCGTAAGCAGTATGGTCGTTATAAAATGGTTTCATCACCCAATGGCCTTGCTCTTCTGCAAATCCATATGAACTGTGTTGAATAGTAGTATAAGCTATAACAATAACAAGTGCAAAAGCATAGAGCCAGTTAAAGCGCGTAATGTTACGAACATTTTTGAACAAAACGATTCCCAAAAAATAAAAAGGCACAACAAACCATAATCTTGCTAGTAAAAATTTGAATGATACCAATGGGAAAGAACTTGTAATAGAAGTTACCAATATCCAGAACAAACTAAAAAAGAGTGCCAGGGAAACGGGATGCTTAATGATGTTCTTGTCAAAATTGCCATTGAAGATTGTTTTCAGAAAAAACAAAAGAAGGACTCCCAAAAGTAACGGTTCAGTAGGAACAGATATTCCAATCCCCATCTCCTTGTCAGCTATATTGATAGCCAATGGAGTTAAAAAGACTATAAAAAGTAATAGTTTGTCAAGCCAAAAAATGTACATCAATCCCACTATGATGACTACCGGAATATAAATACCCCAAAAGTACTCCTTCAATACGAGAAGTGAATTCAGCAGTATAAACAAACCACTGAGTAAATAAAACCATTTGACTTTTGTCTTTGCCAATCTTTCCACTACTTAAAATATACTACTCAACTCTTCTTCTTGGTCAGATCAGCTACTGCCTGGTTGATTTTTTTGTTTTCCTTGACGGAAATAACTACAACCGAGAAGAACAATGCTGTAACAACTGAATACAGAACAATAAGCCACCTTACAGGGTATGATTTTTTATCAGCAACAGTAGGGCTGGTAATGATATTCAAGAATGTAAACTTCTTCTCTGCATCATATACAGCCATATCATACTTTAGCTCAATCTCAGCATAAATACCCATAATATCTTCACGCCTCTGTGTTAAAACGGCCAAATCACCTGCTTTTTGTTCAAAATTAGCTTTTAATGCCATAACATCACGAGATGGTTGCGATCCTCCAGCCCCGTCATAAGTTTTCAAATAGCCTTTGGTAATTTCACGAGACTGACTTTCATAATCAAATAGACCAAATTCTTTTCGGATAACAGCCAATGCATTTTCCACACTATCCAATTCCTGTTTTCTCTCATCTAACGACCATTTTAAACTTTTTACCACCTCTATGTACTTAGAACGATGAATATTTCTGATTTTTAGGTTGCAAAAATCAATAATTGCATTAACCATATTACATGCTAACAAAGGGTCAGTATCTGTAACCTCAATTTCAATTGATTCCCATTGAGTTTTAGTGATTTTTACATTTTCATTGTACAAGTAAATCATGGTTGAATAATAGTACTTATAACTTGTATCAATCTCATAGTGCTTAGCAAGGTCAAATTTCTTAATAACGCTATCCTTAATGTCCTTCGACAGCAACCATTGAAGCATCTGTTCTGATTCACTTTCATCGGAATATGGCATAATATTCGAGGGGTAAACAAGAGCTGAGGACTTAAACTTGGGTTTAATGATGAATGGTGCCGTAAAAATTACAGCCAATAAAGCAGCTAATGCTGCTATGACAGCTAAGTGCCATTTCCACTTTAGAAATATTTTCATCAGGCTTAGGTTATTGAAGTAATTCTCCATATCTGGCTTAACTTGGTTCATTCAAATTATTTTTCTTGCTTTCTGAAAGTTAAGAAGTTTTTCTTAAGCATTCCCTTTGTTGCCATTTTTTCAACAGTAATAATAACAAATACTGCAATCAGCAATGCTGAGACTGTTGAGATTAATACGATCACCCAACGTATAGGGTATGATTTCTTTTCCGCTTTAAAGGCTGATTCAACTACAAATTTCTGCGGCAGATTTTCAGTTGCATCAACTTTCGCCTCTTCATAACGTGCTTTAAGAGCACTTAATTGTTTCTTTTCATGTTCAAGTTGATCACGAAGGGATACGTAAGCTCCACCATATTCGGCCAAGACATCTAATTTGGCATTTAGCGCATCCACACCCCGTTTGTTTGCATGTGCAATTTCAATAGCGAGCTGTTGATTCATCATTTCTGATTGCGTTTCATAATCGAATACCCCGTGTTCACGAATCTTCCGCAAAGAATCTTCCATTACTGCTATTTCATTCTGCAGATTCAGATACTCTTTTTCAACGATTTTGAATCCCATCACAGCTCGTTCTTTCTGCATGGAATTCTTGGTTGAATCAATCAAATCAGATATGGTATTGGCAATATCTGCAGCCATTTGAGGATCACGATCCAATACAGATATCTTTACCGCCATGAACTCTGTACGACGAAATGTTATATTATTATTATACTGCCTGTATAGATTAGTGTATTTAACCTTTGAATTTGGATTTATTTTATAATGCTCCATCAGGTTAAATTTCTGAACCACCTTATCGCGTATTAATCCAGAATTTAGTATTTGCAGCATCTGTTCAGTTTGTTCATCCTCACCAAATTCCAGGATATCCGATTTTGCAGTGGGTTGATCCGTCAGCAAGGCCTTAGATACTGAATTACTCGAAACTGGAAACAACACTACCGTCGACTTGTACAATGGAGTGATAAAGAGTGGCGATGAGAAGAACACAGACAGGACACAAGCAATGATCCCGATTATTACCAAATGTTTTCGCCAGGAAAAAAGGAACACCCCAAGGCTGGTTGAGTCAAAATCCTTATTACCCTGTAATTTATTTTCCGGCATGATGAATTTTCAATGTAGTTTTTGAAGTTGTCAAAGGTAGAAATTTTTTATTCAATATTTGATATAGGTAGCAATTGGAAAAACATGTTAACGCTTGTTTTCTTTTAGTATTGCCCAAAAATATCCAATATTAAGTAATTTCAATACAGCAGCCCATAAAACAGAGCAACCTGTCATTATAAGAAATGAATAAATCCAATAAAGTGGAAGGTATTTACTTCCAAGGTTGATTAATACTACTCCAACAGTGAAAGCCAATAGTTTGAAAATATAATCCATACTAATTCTCAATTTAAAATATAAGCAGCATAATATTACCTGCAATAATGCCATGATGAATTGCGTAACCATACTAGCCCATGCCGATCCAAGCGCCCCTAAACGAGGAATCAATATAAAGTTAAGTAATAGGTTTAAAAGCATCCCGGATGCAGCCAGGTAATTAAGTTGGCGCAGATTACCATTGGCCGTTAACAGAGTACCGAATACATAAGTGGTTGAAATAGCAATAAAACAGGACATAAGTATCGGGAATACTCTGGATGATTCAGGAATAAAATGATCATAAAGCAAATCCATAATCGGGTAACTATAAAATGAGCATCCTATCGTAACCACTACCGAACAGACAAACAATATAGAAAAAGACAGCTTAATCAGGTTATTTATATTACTTCTATTTTTAATCAGCGTTGCAAATATAGGCAACAGCAGTAATGAAAAGAGATAAGCAATATTATTAGCAGCATCCAATAACCGGTATGCATGAGCGTAAATACCCACCTGCTCTTCACCTGCCGGCCCATCAATCAACCGCTCCAACATCACTGAATCAATCCTGTTATAAAAAGTCATCAGTAAAATCAGTATGGCAAAGGGCAAGCTCTGTTTGAGTATTACCAAGAAAAAAGGGAAATTCCAGTTTAACCGCCTGAACGAAGCTTTCCTTAAAACAATTATAAAAGCAACAACAAAAGTAACTATATAGGCTACCGTTTGTGCATACACAAACCATTCAATGCGAAAAGGAGTTTTTGTTACGCCACCCCACAACAATACACTACATATAGCAATCATCACAACCCTGTCCAATACAGATAGCACGCTGTCAGTCTTGAAAAATAGCAGGGCAGAAACGTTAGAGCGTAAATATAGGATAAAAGAGATTAAGAACTGGTTGATACCCATAAATAGCAACATCCTGATCGCTTCACCCCTGTATCCTATTACAAAAGCAACAAGGAATGTAACCAGAAAATAAACCATTCCTAAAAGTATTTTCATAATCAAAATACTGGAGAAGTGTTTATTCAACAACTGATTATTCTGAGCTATGTTACGATTGTTGAAGTTGGTAATTCCAAAGTCGAACAGTATATTGAAAAGAAAGGAAAAGTTGAATATGGTGAAATAAAAACCATAATCTTCAGCCCCCACAGTATTCTGTACGGTCATGTCAATCCCAAATATCCAGACCGGTTTAATTATCAGGTTAAGCAGCAGTAGGAATCCTAAATTGGTGAGAAACTTTCTTTGCATGTACTAATTTAATTGCTGCTTGTTAATTTTAATAACTACTTGTTAATATAATTGGCATAAGAATAACACCTACTCTTCGGTTATTAATGTAAATTTGCGCAAAAATAGGATTATTATAGATATTTATCCTACTACCGGTTAAATATAAACGCGACAAACCAAAACAGATTGCATTGAGAATTGCAGTAAATACCCGGTTGCTTTTAAAAGGAAAGCTTGAAGGCATAGGATGGTTCACGTATGAGAACCTGAAAAGGATTGTCAATGCACATCCGGAGCATGAGTTTTTCTTTTTGTTCGACCGTCCATACAGCCAGGATTTCATTTTTGCTGATAACGTTACCCCGGTAGTCCTTTTTCCGCAAGCTCGTCACCCATTCCTTTATTTCCTGTGGTTTGAGCTATCCGTTAAGTTTGCTTTGAAAAGAATCAAACCTGACCTGTTCATCTCACCCGATGGTTACCTGAGTCTTGGTACTACGATAAAAACGCTTCTGGTATTCCATGATCTTAATTTTGAACACTATCCTGGTGATCTACCCCTCATGGAACGTTGGTATTACCGCACTTTCTTTCCAAGGTTTGCCCGTAAAGCTGATCGTATTGCCACCGTATCTGAATTCTCCAAACAGGATATCATGGCCCTTTATAACATACCAGCTTCTATGATTGATGTGGTGTATAATGGTGCGAACGAAATTTATAAGCCACTGGATGCTGAAAAAATAAAATTAACCCGTCAGACTCATGCCGGGGGCTATCCTTACTTGTTTTTTATCGGCTCGCTCCATCCTCGAAAAAACCTGGTCAACCTCTTTAAAGCTTTTGATATGTACCGTGATACCCGACCAACGCCCGTTAAACTGGTAATTACAGGTGCTCGTAAATGGTGGACGAAAGAAATTGAAACCGTTTACAACAGTATGAAGTACCGCGATGAAGTAATCTTTACCGGTCGGCTCACCCTGGCTGAAATACACCGTGTTCTGGGTTCTGCACTGGCACTCACCTACGTATCGTACTTCGAAGGATTTGGAATTCCCATCGTAGAAGCTTTCAGGTGCGGGACTCCCGTAATCACTGCTAATGTCACTTCAATGCCCGAGGTAGCCGATGATGCCGCAATCACCGTAGATCCTTTCAACCCGAGGGCAATTGCCGATGCTATGACCCGTATTACCGATGACCAAATACTGCGTGAAAAGCTTATTCAAAAAGGGCTGTTACGCGCTGAAGAGTTTACTTGGGACAAATCAGCCGAACGTTTGTGGAAATCTATTGAGAAAGTTATGGGTCTTTAATTACAGAATATTAACTTCAGGTTCAAGGGTAATGCCATATTTTTCATGAACGGATGCAATGATATGGTCAGCCAGGGCCTTAATTTGATGACCGGTTGCATGACCATAATTGACCAACACTAACGCTTGTTTTGAATACACTCCTGCATCTCCCTGGCGATAGCCTTTAAAACCACAACTTTCAATCAACCAGCCTGCTGCCAATTTGTACTTTTCCCCTGCTTTAAAGTACCTGATATCGGGGTATTCAGCCAGCATAGTCTCAAACTTGTTTGCATCGAGTACCGGATTCTTAAAGAAACTTCCTGCACTCCCAAGGTCTTTCGGATCGGGTAATTTGTTGTTGCGTATGCTGATCACCGCTTTGCTAATCGATTTAATGTTCAAAGGCAGGTTTAAACGTTTGATTTCTTCTTCAATAGCGCCGTATGAAACATTGAGTACCGGCTTTTTACTTAAACGTAGTATAACCGACAATATGAGATACGCACCTTTCAATTCACCTTTAAAAATACTGTATCGGTAATCAAATTGACACTCATCTTTGCAAAACTCCCTAATCTCTCCTGTCCTCACCGACACGGCTTCAAGCATAAAAAAGCTGTCCTTTAATTCAACGCCGTAGGCACCAATATTCTGAATCGGACTACTGCCCACCGTACCGGGTATCAGGCTCAGATTCTCAATACCACCATATCCCCTTTCAATACAGTACTGTACCAAATCATCCCATACCTCACCTGCTTCAGCCCGCACATAAGCATAGTCATCATCTTCATCAAGCAACTTTATTCCCTTGGTCTCAACTTTAACCAACAGGCCGTCCAGATCATTTGTAAACAATAGATTACTTCCTCCCCCAATAAAAAGCACTCTCCCTGGATAAGTAGAAATATACCTCAGCAATTCGGGCAATTCGGATTCATCCCTTAAACGGACCATATCCTTTGCTGTTGCCTCCAACCCGAACGTGTTAAATGGCTTTAAATTAACATTGCTTTCAATTGTCAACATCTTGTTCTTTTCCATTGCGCAAAAATAGTATTTTTGTAGATTATTAAGAACTTCCTGCATTTTGAAAAAGGTTATCGTTTCTGTTACTAACGATCTGAGTACTGACCAGAGGGTCGATAAAGTATGCAATACCCTCGTTTCTATGGGTTTTAAGGTGTGCCTGACAGGCAGGTTGTTGCCTGATAGCTTTAAATTAAAGCGTGTTTATCAAACACACCGCATGACACTAATTTTTCGTAAAGGGCCTCTTTTTTATGCTGAATACAATATCCGTCTATTAGGTTACCTGCTCTTTCATAAAGCTAATTTACTGGTATCTAATGACCTGGATACACTTCCGGCCAACTTTACCGCACATATACTTAAACATATCCCAATAGTATATGATAGCCACGAGTATTATACCGGTACTCCTGAATTGGTTAACCGACCCAGGGTACAGGCTATTTGGAAAGCATTTGAACGCTATATATTCCCACGTTTAAAGGATATCTTCACGGTAAATGAATCCATAGCAAATCTTTACAGAGATGAATACCACAAAGAGGTTCATGTGATCCGCAATGTACCCAGGCAATGGAAGGACAAACCTGAAGCAACTCCTGGTAAGTTAGGCTTTGATCCAGACAAACATCTGATTATTCTACAGGGCGCCGGCATTAATATTCAACGAGGTGCAGAAGAAGCTGTGGAAGCCATGAAATATGTCAACAATGCCATCCTGATGATCATAGGCGGAGGTGATGTAATCGAAAGCTTAAAAGAACAGGCATCCATAAATGGTTTATCCAACAAAGTTCTCTTCTTCCCCAAAATGCCTTTCCCAAAATTGATGGAATATACTTCTGTTGCTGAAATAGGACTGACACTTGATAAGGATACCAATATTAATTACCGGTTCAGCCTGCCTAATAAGTTGTTCGACTATATCCATGCAGGAACACCTGTTTTAGCCTCCCCCCTGCCCGAGATAAAAAGAATCATTGAGCAATATGGGGTGGGTATGCTGATTGAAAGTCATGATCCAAAACACATTGCAAATTGCATCAACCAAATGATTAACGGTAATTATAAGCAATTGATGAAGCAGAACCTGGAGCGCGCTGCTTCAGAGCTTAACTGGGAAAACGAAGAATTAACATTAAAAAAAGTTTACTCTAAATATGCCTGAAAAACATTTACATATTGTCGCTTTTGATGTACCTTACCCTCCAAACTACGGTGGAGTCATTGATGTGTTTTATAAAATAAAAGCCTTGCATGAAAAAGGCATCCATCTTCATTTGCACATCATTGAATACCCCGGCCGTGACCGCGCCCCTGAGCTTGAATCGTATTGTGACACTGTAAGGTACTATCCCCGCGTCACCGGATTAAAATCGGCATACAGCCTTATACCTTACATCGTAATTAGTCGCCGTTCTTCATCCATGATGGATGACCTGCTTAAGGATGATTATCCCATATTGTTTGAAGGGTTGCATTCATGCTATTACCTGGATGACCCCAGGCTCAAAGGCCGTGTACTTATATACAGGGAAAGCAATATTGAGCATCAATATTACTTTAACCTTTTTAAAGTAGAACATAACCTGTACAAAAAAGCCTATTTCCTGGTAGAGAGTATCAAGCTGTATCTTTATCAGAAGGTGCTGCAACATGCTGATGTGATGCTGGTAGTATCAAAGGGTGACCGCGACTATCTACAAAAAGCATTCATCGGCAAGGAAATCCAGTATCTGCCAAGTTTTCATGCCAATACCCATGTAACGAGTGCCGAAGGGCAAGGGGATTACTTTTTGTATCATGGCAACATTGAGGTACCTGAGAATGAAGCAGCCGCTTCATTCCTGATCCGTAAAGTATTTGGGCATACGAAGCACCGCATGATTATTGCCGGTATGAACCCCCCTGAATCCATATACAACCTGGCTGAAAGATATGAAAACGTTGAAGTGATCCCTAACCCAAACGATGCCCAAATGTCATCACTCATACGTGATGCACAAGCTAATATACTGGTAACTTTTCAGGCTTCAGGGCTCAAGCTCAAGCTCCTCAATACCCTTTATAACGGGCGGTTTTGTATTGTAAACAACGCCATGCTTAGCGGTACTGACCTGGAAGATCTTTGTATCATTGGTAATACTCCTGAGGAATTGATATCCATTTTAAATGAAATAGATAACCAAACCTTCACCAGGCAAATGGCGGAACAGCGAGAATCAGTACTACAGCAAAATTTCTCAAATATCGTTAATGCTGACCGGATGATTGAAATTATTTTCAACCGATAGCACTTTCCCATCTTCGCAACGTAAGGTACGTGAAGGAAATTTATCCATCAGTGTATAATTATGGGTAGCCATTAATACAGCTCTGCCCGATTGGCTGATGTCGATGAGCAAAGCCATAATCCCTGCTGATGTTTCCGGGTCCAGGTTTCCGGTAGGCTCGTCAGCTAAGATCAATTCAGGATCATTCACCAGTGCCCTGGCAATCGCTACACGCTGCTGCTCTCCACCTGAAAGCTGGTAAGGCATCTTGAAGCCCTTTGTCTTCAGTCCGACTTTTTCAAGCACATCCTCAACCCTATCCTTCATCTCCACCTTATTTTTCCAACCGGTTGCTTTCATAACAAATAGGAGGTTATCATTTACACTTCTGTCTGATAACAATTGGAAGTCCTGAAATACCACTCCTAATTTACGACGCAAATAAGGGATTTCTCTTCTCTTGATATCATTGAGTTTGTACCCAACCACTTCTGCTTCCCCGTCATTAACAGGCAATTCTGCATATAAAGTCTTTAGCAGGCTACTCTTTCCTGTGCCGGTTTTCCCAATCAAATAAACGAACTCTCCTTTTTCAATAGTGAGGTTTACATCTGACAGAACCAGTATGTTGCGTTGGAATACGCTAAGGTCCTTCAGATCAATTATAGTGTCAAGAGCCATGATGCAATTTTGTGTTCAAAGATAGAAATTTTAATGGCTGCTGAACTGATAATATTACATTCCGAAATGTTTGAAGGTCTCATAAATAAAGAATGCCGGCCAAACCATAGCCTTTAAAACGCCCAGCACCCCTGCCCAGAACCCGACAGCGTGCATAATAAAATACACTACTGCTCCTATAAAACCCAGACCATAAACTGCACTTGATGTGGTATTACACTGCATTTTGTTGTTTTCCATTTTTATAATGTTTAAGTTAATGTAAATTCAAAATTACAAAAAAATATGTCCTCATTCAGGGTAAAACTTATTCTCAGGATATTTTTTCTTCATATGATGACTCACCAAAAACAGCACTCCTACCACTATGAAAGGGAAAGTAACCATCAAAACAATTCCCATACTCATACCCACAGAATGATTCATATTATAATTCCATAGGTAAACCAGCGGACTCGTTATGATTCCTATAATGGCAAATGAAATACCGCCGGCATATTCCCATTTCCATGCTATCAATAGTAAGGCAAGCAAAATAAATGACGGGATTAGTCCCATAAAGAAACTAATTAATTGTTGCCAAACGTTCATCCCCTGCCCGAAAGCATCCAGGGCAAACATGCTCTGGACCATAATGGTGCAATGGGTGCTAAAAAAGGGAAGTGATACCCAATAACAAGGTGTCATCTTATGCAAAAAGCTGTTTAGGTAATGGTAATACAAAGAGCAATTTTAGCTAATTTTGCGATATTGTACCAATGATTGGAAAAAGGAGAATATCATGAAAGGGGAATTCTTTACGGGCAAAGGTTTTATCAGTGCCGGTTTTTTAAATTTAACGCCCCGGGAAGCTTATACCGAAGCAATGGAGCATCAGGCTGTAATTGTTGATGTCAGAGATATGAACCTCACCGGATTCCGACAGTTTGACATCCCCGAAGTATTGTTTGTCCCCCTCTCTGTAATCATACAAAACCCCGAATCCGTACCACGGGACAAACCGATCATCCTTGCTGACTCCACCGGACTCAGGAGCCATGATGCAATGGACATCTTAATAAAAGCGGGTTATACTAATATCGCGAATCTGGCAGGTGGCTTAGTAGAATGGGAACGTGATGGAATGCCGGTGCTTAAAAACAAATCAGAGCAACTCGATGGCTCCTGCATCTGCCAACTCAAGCCAGGGAGAAAGGGATAGTACCTCATTTGGTTCCCGGCATCAACACTTCATTCATTATTTTCATATAAGCGGAGTCTGTTCCTAAGGCTGATAATTTCATCCTGCATATCTTGAATCCGATGCAATAAGTAGTTGATACTTTCAATCCCTTCCAGGTTAATATCCAGTTCATAATATAAGTGTACTATCCGCTCCAAATCCTGCAATTGAGCTTCCTGTATATATTCAGTCTCTTCAATAGTTGTGATTTCTATCATTCCCGTTTCCTGCAGGGAGCGAATAAACGAGATCTCAATGTTGTGGTTTACACAAAAATCCTTTGCGGGTAATAAATTTTTCATGGTTAATATGTTGATTTTCAAGTGATAGCTATCAATACAGTAACATTTATCTTAACAATTTCAGTGATTATTCAAATCATATTGTTCGCTAAAGTCTCTTTAATCGTTCAAGTTTCAGTGTTAGTTTAAGTTTAAAGTATCATTTATGACTCAGTGATAGCTTAAGCCAATTGGATTGGTTGTGTCTATGTTATCTTTTAAATCGCTGTTAATAATCAAATTACATTTTTGATAACTCCATAAACAGCTCCTTTTGCCTGGCTGTTAAATTCTTCGGTATCAGCACTGACCAGGTAATAAACAGGTCTCCTGAATGTCCCTCTTTTTTATAAACGGGGACACCCTTTCCTTTTAACTTGACTTTACTTCCATTTTGTGTTTCAGGATTCACCTTTAGCTTAACCTTTCCATTTAAGGTATCCATAGTGACTTCACCACCTAGCACCGCAGTATATAAATCCAATTCGGCCGTTATATACAAATCACTCCCTAAGCGCTTAAATTTAGGATGATCAGCTATTATAAATGTAATATACAAATCACCATTAGGCCCGCCATTAATACCTTCCCCGCCATGGCCTGCAATCTTAATAGTTTGGCCGTTTTCTATTCCTGCAGGGATAGTCATTCTTAAGTTTTTACCGTTTACTGTTA
>Ga0172378_10001491_pt1 | contig 21679 bp, 23 predicted proteins | sample GrowelOW332metaG_FD_119755 | JGI IMG/M metagenome (GOLD analysis project Ga0172378, IMG submission 119755) | Groundwater microbial communities from an aquifer near a municipal landfill in Southern Ontario, Canada - Pumphouse #3_1 metaG | ecosystem: Environmental > Aquatic > Deep subsurface >... | reverse complement strand
TTGATACATATGTGGAACACCCGGTAAACCTTATGGAAGTAATGCCCGGAGATCCGGTGGAGACACCTATCTGGGATGACTATAAAAAGATCGTTGCAAAACATGATAGCCGCGGAGCTGCAGCAATCGGAAATATCGAGCGTTTTGCATTCTATGATGAAGCAAAGACAGCTTACGCGATCATCGCAACAGGCGAGTCTGCTCTTTATGCAAACATCATGCTGCAAAAGGGCGTTGTTACCGAGTAAGGCGGATATACAGGCTATTAAAAAGACATGAATCATTAAAAAAGGAATGGCGTCGGCCATTCCTTTTTTAATGCTGTAAGTTAACATAAAAAATCTAATCATCATTTATGTTTGAAAACATATCATTTCCTTCGCATAAGCAGTTCGGGATGCTCATTTACTATGAGAGACTCAGGATAATTTATCTGCCTGACAAGTTCTACTGCGGCGGAAGCATTGCCAATCCCGGCACTGCCGTGACTGTCGCTGGATATGAGGATGGCTATGGAGCGTTCCATGCAAAGGCGGAGAAGCTCGAGGTAATTGTTCCGTGTGCTTGTGCCGGGCATCTGATGATACCCGCCAGGAAGAAGAGAAGCGTTGTTTACTTCGATAATTATATTGTTTTCCCGGGCCGCTTCGACGATCATGAAATAGTCTACGGGAAACTGCGTGTTATCACAGTGACCGAGTATCTTTACATACGGGTTTTGCATCGCCTTTATATAATCTGCGGTGTTTTCGTCTGATGAAGCCGGTTTTCTCGGTGGTTTGTGCATACTTGCAATAGCATAATCAAGGCCTGACAGAATTGAATTATCAAGATCCAGCCCGCCGCCGTTTAGTATGTTGAGTTCAATACCATAGAGCATACTTACACCGGCTCTTGTTTTCGGCGCCATTGCAAGACTTCTGAAATACGAAGTAGTGCCGGCTCCGAGTGTTGCAGGACCGTGATCTGATATACCGAGGACCTGAATCCCTGCGACTGCCGCATGTTTTGCCATATCAGCTATGGTGTCTGTTGTCCCGTGTCCGCTCGCGACGGAGTGGGTATGAATATCATATGTAAGCATGAGGATTCCTTTTCTGAATACATAGACTCTTATGACTATTATTGTAACTCATTATTTGAGCACGTCAATACAAAACAACATAAAAACAACATCAACTCACCACGAAAACAACTTAAACAAAACATAATTGTGTTTAATTCATTGACGTTTCATATATGACAGCCGTATAATGTAAAGGAAAACAACAGTGGGAAGCTACACTGTATTTATTCCAGACAAACACAAACAATAATGATTTGCGCAGAAGCGCCGCAAATCGATAAGGGAAGCGCTTCGGAACGGAGAAAGCGGGAAATGGCTAAATATTATGTCAATGAAATAGCGAAGACTGATCGTATCACACGCCTTGTCGCAAACCTTTATGCGAAGATGCCTGAGATAGAATCTGCGAGGGCAAAACTCATAACTGAGTCATACAGGGAGACAGAGGGGCAGCCGATAGTGATGAGAAGAGCACTGGCATTCTCTCACATTCTTAAGGGCCTGCCGATAATAATCCGCGATGAAGAACTCATCGTCGGAAGCACAACACTGGCGCCGCGCGGCTGCCAGACATATCCGGAATTTTCATATGAATGGCTTGAAGCTGAGTTCGACACGGTCGAGCACAGAGAGGCTGACCCATTCTATATATCTGAAGAGACAAAAGCCGACCTCATGAAAGTAGATCCATACTGGAAGGGCAAAACAAGCAGCGAGCTCGCGACAGCATATATGTCGAAAGAGGCTCTCACAGCTATAGATCACAATATATTCACACCGGGCAACTATTTCTATAACGGTGTCGGTCACATATGTGTTCATTATGACAAGGTACTTGAAATCGGGTACAAGGGAATAATGGAAGAGGCCGCGAAGGATCTTTCGGAATGCAAACTTGGTGATGCTGATTATGCGCGCAGAAGCTGTTTCCTCAAAGCTGTAATCATAAGCTGCCAGGCGGTCATTGACTATGCACACCGCTATGCAGCACTTGCAACTGAAATGGCTGCAAAGACATCGGATTCAAATCGCAAAGATGAACTCGCAAAGATAGCCGCAAACTGCAGCAGAGTACCGGAGAACGGGGCAAATGGTTTCTACGAAGCATGCCAGAGCTTCTGGTTCGTACAACAGCTCATGCAGATAGAATCCAGTGGACACTCGATCTCTCCCGGACGTTTTGACCAGTATATGTTCCCTTATTACAAGAAGGATCTCGACAACGGGAAGATCACCAGAGATTATGCACAGGAACTTCTTGACTGCATCTGGGTCAAGCTCAACGACCTCAACAAGTGCCGTGATGCGGCGAGCGCCAAAGGTTTTGCCGGATATTCATTGTTCCAGAACCTCATTGTCGGCGGCCAGACCACGGATGGACTTGACGCTACGAATGACCTTTCTTTCATGTGCATAAATGCGTCAAAACATGTTTTCCTGCCTATGCCTTCACTGTCCATAAGGGTATGGAACGGCTCACCTCATGAGCTTCTTGTAAGAGCCGCAGATCTGACAAGAACAGGTATCGGCCTGCCGGCATATTACAACGATGAGATCATGATCCCGTCGCTCATGAACCGCGGACTTTCATTGGAAGAAGCGAGGGACTACTGCATCATAGGCTGCGTCGAACCGCAGATCGGCGGCAAGACAGATGGCTGGCATGATGCCGCTTTCTTCAATATGTGCAGACCGCTCGAACTTGTTTTCAGCAGCGGTGTTGATAAGGGCGAGCAGATAAGCGTGAAGACAAAACGTGTCGAGGATATGACGAGCTATGACGAATTCTTCGACGCATACAAGCAGCAGATGAACTACAACATCTCGCTCCTCGTAAATGCGGACAACGCGATAGATGTCGCACACGGAACACTGTGCCCGCTTCCTTTCGAGTCGTGTATGGTCGAGAATTGTATGGAGAATGGACTTTGCGTTGAGCAGGGCGGTGCAAAGTACAATTTCACGGGGCCTCAGGGCTTTGGGATCGCGAACGTGGCAAATGCGCTGTACGCGATAAAAGTACTTGTTTTCGATGAGAAGAAGTTCACCATGAGCGAGCTCAAGAATGCTCTTATCATGAACTATGGCAAGGGAATAGATGAAGCCGGAGCAACTGATATAGCAATCGATGTAATAAGTGAAATGAAGGCTCAGGGCAGGACTGTTACTGAAGCTGATGTGGCTCCGGTAATACAGTCGATACTTAAGATGGAGCTGCCTGAAGAAGAGAAGAAACGTTACGATGACATACTGAATATGATCCTGGCACAGCCGAAGTTCGGAAATGATATTCCGGAAGTCGATGAGTTCGCAAGAGAGGCAGCGTATACATATACAAAACCTCTTGAGACATACAAGAACCCGAGAGGCGGAATTTTCCAGGCAGGGCTTTATCCTGTTTCGGCGAACGTACCGCTCGGCGCACAGACTGGAGCTACTCCTGATGGAAGACTCGCACACATGCCGGTCGCAGATGGTGTTTCACCTATGTCGGGAACAGATGTGAACGGACCGACAGCGGCATGCAATTCTGTGGCAAAACTTGATCACGGGATCGCAAGCAACGGCACGCTTTTCAACATGAAGTTCCACCCTTCAGCACTGAGCGGGGAGAAGGGACTTGATGACTTTGTAGCACTGGTGCGTTCGTTCTTTGACCAGAAGGGGATGCACATGCAGTTCAACGTAGTCAGCAGGGAAACTCTGCTGGATGCGCAGAAACATCCGGAGAACTATCAGCATCTGGTTGTCCGCGTTGCAGGGTACAGCGCTTTGTTCACAACGCTTTCACGCTCACTGCAGGATGACATTATAAGAAGAACAGAACAGACGTCAGATCAATAAATCAGGGGCCTGAGCACAAACCTGCGTAACACAGCCAGAAAACCAAACCGCATGCGCGGATTTTCTGGCGTGGGCAGTGCGACAAGAGTTACCGCATAAGCAAATAACGCTCAGGCATATGGAGTAATAATGGATTTTAACGCAGAAAACAGCTATCTGAATACAAAAGGCAGAATCTTCGACATTCAGCGCTATTCGATCCATGACGGTCACGGCATAAGAACTATTGTTTTCCTGAAGGGCTGCGTGCTCCGCTGCAGGTGGTGCTGCAATCCTGAATCACAGGAATATGCCATCCAGACAATGATGGTGCAGGGAAAGCCCAAAACTATCGGCGAGGATATAACAGTCGGCGAAGTCATGGAAACGGTACTTAAGGACAGACAGTATTATCGCCGTTCCGGCGGTGGCGGCCTGACACTTTCAGGCGGTGAGAGCTTATGCCAGCCGGAGTTTGCAAGAGACCTGCTTCATGCCGCAAAGAGCGCTGGAATAACGACTGCTATGGAGAGCATGGCCTGTGCCAGATACGAAGTGATCGAAAGTGTTTTGCCGTATCTTGACCAGTACCTCATGGATATCAAGCACATGAACCCGGCAAAACATAAGGAGTTCTGCGGCAGAAGCAATGAGCTGATGCTTGAGAACGCAAGGAAGGTCGCGGCGTCAGGCATGACAGAGCTCAGTATAAGAGTGCCTGTGATACCTACATTCAATGACACGCCAGAGGAGATAAAAGACATAGCACAGTTCGCGGACAAACTGCCGGGGGTGAAGAGAATTCACCTGCTTCCGTACCACAGACTGGGACAGGATAAATACGATGGACTTGGCCGGGATTATTTGATGAGAGGCATCCTGCCACCGACGAATGAGCATATGCAGATGCTCAAGAAACTTGTGACGGAGAACACGAATCTGGAGTGCATAATCGGCGGCTGATAAAGATGGTCATCACAGAGTTTGCGCCGTAGGCGCAAACTTTGGACAGCGGGTGCCGTCGGAAGCGCAAAAGTTAGCACAGACGGAAGAAAAAGCACTTCGTGCTAACTTTTCGGGCAACAGCATCATGGAGCGGCGAGCCGGAAGCGCAAAAAGTTAGCACAGACGGAAGAAACAGCACTTCGTGCTAACTTTTCAGGCTACAAGAGCATGACGCAGCGAGCTGGAAGCACAAAAAGTTAGCACAGACGGAAGAAAAAGCACTTCGTGCTAACTTTTCAGGCAACAGCATCATGACGCAGCGAGCTGGAAGCGCAAAAAGTTAGCACAGACGGAAGAAATAGCACTTCGTGCTAACTTTTCAGGCAACAAGAGCATGAAGCGGCGAGGCGAGAGCGCAAAAAGTTAGCACAAACGGAAGAAAAAGCACTTCGTGCTAACTTTTCAGGCAACAAGAGCATGAAGCGGCGAGGCGAGAGAGCAAAAAGTTAGCACAGACGGAAGAAAAAGCACTTCGTGCTAACTTTTCGGGCAACAAGAGCATGACACGGCAAGCTGGAAGCACAAAAAGTTAGCACATAGAGGTAAGTAATGAGTTTTGACGATAAGAATGAAGCAAAACAGAGGATAATACAGGAACTTGTTCCCGGCAAACAGATCTCACTGGCACACATAATCGCGAGTCCGGATCCGGTGCTGTACGAGAAACTTGGACTTGATCCGGCAGTGGATTATTCACAGTCAGCAATCGGGGTCATGACGATAAGCCCGGCCGAGACCGCGATCATAATCGCGGATGTGGCAATAAAGGCGAGCGGAGTATCACTTGGTTTCGTGGATCGTTTCAGCGGATCAGTGATCATAACCGGGACTGTATCAGAAGTGGAGGCTGCGACTCAGGCGGTGCTTGATTACAGCGAGAACAAGCTTGGTTTCACGGTCTGCCCTGTGACAAAGACCTAGAATAAGCAGGATTTGCTGCTGAACTGAGGGCAAAGCGCCCCGATGCATATCAGACAGAATGTACGGGAGATATCTGGTGAAGAAATTAATACTGATGGGGCGGAGCGAGAGCGGCAAAACAACACTTACGCAGGCTCTGATGGATCGCAGGGTCGAATATCACAAGACCCAGTATGTAAATTATTACGACGGGATAATAGATACGCCTGGCGAGTACACACAGAATGCAAGACTCGGGCATGCTCTCGCCGTATATACATATGAAGCAGATGTCGTGGGGCTCCTGTGTGCGGCGACAGAACCGTATTGCCTGTTTCCACCGAACATCACATGTCAGTGCAACAGAGATGTAATCGGAATTGTCACAAAGATCGATGATCCGCGCGGTGATCCCGCCAGAGCTGAGAGATGGCTCAGGCTCTGCGGCTGTAAGAAAATATTCTTTGTTAATTCAACAGCCAAAGAAGGAACTGCGGATATTCTTGAATATCTGTGTCAGCCGGGTGAAATACCACCGTGGAAAAGCAAAACAACAAAAAGCAAAACAGAAGTCACCAAAAAACCATAAAAAACAACATTTATGTGTTGACTTCGTATCAGTACATCCTTATAATAAGCTAAGAACCAACATAATATAACATTGTTCAACAGGCAAACAACAATAAAGCAACAAGTAATCAGGAGGACAATGTGAAATAAGCGCTGATGCGATTATTTCACATAACAGATTTGTGCCGGAGCACAAATCTGGATGAACGCAGATCAGAAACAGCATTCGCAATTTCTGATCGCGGTGCCTTCGCAAAAAAAGAAGCTCCGGCGTGGAGGAAAAAATGGTTAACGAGTACGAGATCAAAAAACAGATGTGTGAGATCGGCAAGAGAATCTACAATCGCAACATGGTCGCTGCAAATGACGGCAATATCTCCGTTAAATTGAACGACAATGAGTTTCTCTGCACACCTACAGGAGTTTCAAAGGGCTTCATGACACCTGATTTCATCTGCAAAGTAGACGCTCAGGGCAACGTGATCCAGGCTAACAAAGGCTTCAAGCCGTCATCTGAGATAAAAATGCACATGAGAGTATATCAGAAGAGACCTGATGTCGGATCAGTAGTTCATGCACATCCTGTATATGCTACAAGTTTTGCCATTGCAGGCATTCCGCTCACACAGCCGATAATGCCGGAAGCTGTTATCGCTCTTGGCTGCGTTCCTATCGCTGAGTACGGCACACCTTCTACAAACGAGATCCCGGACAATATTGAAAAGTATCTCCCTTACTATGATGCAGTACTCCTTGAGAGCCATGGCGCTCTTACATACTCAACAGATCTCCTTTCAGCTTACCTCAAGATGGAATCCGTTGAATTCTATGCGCAGCTCCTGTATCAGTCAAAGATGCTCGGCGGCCCTAAGGAATTCGACCAGAAGACAGTTCAGAAGCTCTATGAGATCAGAAGAAAGATGGGTCTTCCGGGAAAACATCCGGCAAACCTTTGCCTCAACAAGGATAAAATGAATTGCCACAATTGCGATTCATGCATGAGTGCACCAAACGGAGTAGGTTCAGTGAACAGCACACCGAAGGAAGCAAGTCCTGAAGTTATCGCTGAGATCACAAAGAAAGTTATGGAACAGTTGAATAAATAATGACCTGGTGATGTAAGGCCATGGATATAAGGAGGTTTTGCATGCCGGTAAGTGAGAGCATGGTACAGGAAGTAGTACAGGAAGTCCTTGCAAAGATGCAGATTTCCGATACCGCAAGCGGTAAGCACGGCGTGTTCGCTGATATGAATGACGCGATCGCCGCAGCCAAAGAAGCTGAGCAGACAGTCAGAATGCTGACGATGGACCAGCGCGAGAAGATCATCAGCAATATCAGAAAGAAAACACATGAAAATGCTGAAGTCCTTGCAAGAATGGCTGTTGATGAGACAGGGATGGGCAATGTAGGAGACAAGATCCTCAAGCATCATCTTGTAGCTGATAAGGTTCCAGGAACTGAAGATATCACCACTGAGGCATATTCAGGTGACAGAGGACTTACTCTTGTAGAAATGGGACCCTTCGGTGTAATAGGAGCTATTACTCCATGCACCAACCCCAGCGAGACAGTACTCTGCAACACAATGGGAATGATAGCAGGCGGCAACACTGTTGTTTTCAATCCTCATCCGCAGGCAATAAAGACAACGATATATGCGATCAACATGGTCAACGAGGCGTGCCTTGAGGCCGGCGGACCTGACAACGTTGCCTGCACAGTTGAAAAGCCTACACTTGAGACAAGTAATATCATGATGAAGCACAAAGATATCCAGCTTCTCGTGGCAACAGGCGGACCCGGAGTTGTTACAGCTGTTCTTTCTTCAGGAAAGAGAGCAATTGGCGCAGGAGCAGGAAATCCTCCGGCACTTGTTGATGAAACAGCAAACGTAAGGAAAGCTGCACAGGACATCGTCAATGGATGTGTTTTTGACAACAATCTGCCCTGCATAGCTGAGAAGGAAATAGTTGCAGTCGACAGTATCTGCGATGAGCTCATGAATTATATGATCACTGAACAGGGCTGCTACCTCGCATCAAAGGATGAGCAGGACAAACTTGTTGCAACTGTTATGGATTCGAAGGGAAAACTTAACAGGAACTGTGTCGGAAGAAGCGCGAAGAGACTTCTCGAGATGATAGGCGTAACAGTTCCGGATAACATCAGATGCATCACTTTTGAAGGACCGAAGGAACACCCGCTCATCACAACAGAGCTCATGATGCCTATCCTCGGAGTGGTAAGAGTCAAAGATTTTGAAGAAGGCGTTAAGACATCTGTATGGCTTGAGCATGGCAACCGTCACTCAGCTCATATACACAGTCTCAATGTTGAGCATATCACTACATATGCGAAGGCTTTGGACACAGCGATCCTGGTAAAGAACGGACCGTCATACGCAGCACTTGGTTTTGGCGGAGAGAGCATCTGTACATTCACGATCGCAAGCCGCACAGGCGAAGGTCTTACCAGTGCCAAATCATTTACAAAGAAGAGACGCTGCGTAATGCAGGACAGCCTCTGCATCAGATAAACAGTAACAAAAACTTACGAAAGGCGAACAATTATGGATCAGTCAAATATAGAAGAAATTGTAAGACAGGTCTTGAACAGCATGGGTGATGGAAGTGTAAAGACAGCTTCCGGATCAAATGCTTCAGCTGTTCCGACATCGATCCCGAAGACAGCTCATGTAGCAGTACTTACAGCACTTGAGCACTTCGACGTAAAGGAATACCCGATCCCTCCTGTAGGCGATGGAGATATCCTTGTAAAGGTAGAAGGCTGCGGTGTCTGCGGAACAGATGCACATGAATTCCGCAAAGATCCTTTTAATCTTATTCCTGTTGCTCTCGGACATGAAGGAACAGGCACTATCGTCGCAATGGGCAAAGATGTCAGGAAGGACAGCGCCGGCAAAGATCTTAAGATCGGCGACAAGGTCGTTACATGCATGATATTCCACGACAACCCGGATATCACGATGTTCGATCTCAACAAGCAGAATGTCGGCGGTGCCGATGTCTACGGGCTTCTCCCTGATGATGATGTACATCTCAACGGATGGTTTTCAGACTACCTGTTTGTAAGAAAAGGATCAACGATCTTCAATGTAAGTGATCTTGATCTTGATTCCAGAATACTTATCGAGCCCTGCGCAGTACTTGTACATGCAGTGGAGAGAGCAAAATCGACAGGCATTCTTCGTTTCAACAGCCGTGTAGCTGTTCAGGGATGCGGTCCTATCGGTCTTATCTGCATAGCAGTTCTCCGCACAATGGGAATCCAGAACATTGTTGCAGTAGACGGCAATGAGCAGCGCCTTGAATTTGCAAAACGCATGGGAGCTGAAAGAAGCGTCAACTTCATGAACTACAAGGGAATCGATGCTCTTGCAGAAGCTGTCAGTGATGCATTCGACGGTCACCTCGCAGATTTCGCTTTCCAGTGCACAGGCAACCCGCATGCACATTCGAACATCTATCATTTCGTGCGCAACGGCGGCGGTTTGTGCGAACTCGGATTCTTCATCAACGGTGGTGACGCAACGATCAATCCTCACTTTGATATTTGCTCCAAGGAACTTACAATGGTCGGCTCATGGGTATACACGCTCAGGGATTATGCGACAACATTTGACTTCCTCAAGAGAGCAAAGGCAATCGGACTGCCGATGTCGGATCTTATCACTGACAAGTATCCGCTCGATCAGATAAATGAAGCACTCAAGAAGAATCTGTCAATGACAGGCCTCAAGATTGCAGTTGTGAATAAAGATTGATAAAAAGCCCACAAATACGTGTAAATGTATTAAGATAGTCTGAGATAGACCAGACGGGTCAATGGAGGTTTCAGATGGGAGAAGCAGTCGGTATTCTGGAGGTGTACGGACTCGCCACAGCGTTCATGGCAGCTGATGCCGGATGCAAGGCAGGCAAGGTCACTCTGGAAAAGTTTGATAAGAACAAGCCGAAGAATCCGGATTCTCTGCCGGTGCCGCTGCTGGTAACAGTAAAGTTCCGCGGCGAAGTTGCGGATGTAGAATCCGCGATGGAAGCGGCGATGAAGAGAGCGGAAGAGCTGACAGGCTTTGTACAGCATTTCATTATCCCTCATCCGACGGAAGACACAGAGAAGATGCTTAAGATCTGCGCATTTGACAAACGTTAACAATGACAAGACAAAGTAATAAAACCGTTTATTCCAAGGAGGAATCTAAAATGGCATACGAAGCACTGGGTATGATCGAAACAAGAGGACTTACAGCTGCAATCGAAGCAGCTGATGCTATGACGAAGGCTGCTGAAGTAAGGCTTATCGGAACTGAGAAGATCGGATCCGGACTCGTCACTGTAATGGTCCGTGGCGATGTAGGAGCAGTAAAAGCTGCTGTTGAGAGCGGCACTGCTGCAGCAAGCAAGCTCGGAGAACTCGTAGCAACACACGTTATCCCGAGACCACACGAGGATGTAGAAAAGATCCTTCCCTCATTCAAGTAAATCACAGGTCACTTAAGAAGGTGCGGTAATGAGTAAAGCATACGGATTCATCGAAATCACAGGTGTGGTCGCAGCGGTTGATGCCCTGGATATCATGTGCAAAACTTCAGATGTAACTCTGGCTACATGGGAGAGAAGACTTGGCGGACGCCTTGTCACGCTCGTCGTGGAAGGTGATGTTTCTGCTGTCACCGAAGCCGTGGATACAGCTGTAGCCAAGGCTCTGAAGAAACCAGTCTCAAGTGGCGTTATCGCAAATCCGCATGAAGAAATAGTCAAGCTTGTAGAATTCAGCGCGACAAGGTGGAAAGAGAAACTGCCTGAATTCAGACCGGAAGAACCCATTGATACAGAAGATGGGAAACCGGCATCATATCTGTATACTGTATAGCGTCTGGCGGGAAGAGCCACACAGCTATGTAGCATAAATAACAATAATAACAATTGAGCATCAGCACAGCGTATGAAACGTTAAGTGCAAAAGGAGGAAAACATGACACAGGAAGCTTTAGGAATGGTCGAAACAAGAGGACTTGTTGCATCTATAGAAGCAGCAGATCAGATGTGCAAGGCAGCAAATGTTACACTTATCGGAACTGAGAAGATCGGATCCGGACTCGTAACAGTTATGGTCCGTGGCGATGTAGGAGCTGTAAAGTCAGCTGTAGAGGCTGGTTCAACAGCAGCAGGCAGACTTGGCGAACTCGTAGCTACACACGTAATACCGAGACCGCACAACGATGTCGAGATGATCCTTCCCAAATTAAAATAAGCATTATGCTTAGCGAGGGTCAGGCTCCAGGTATTTATGCCGGGAGCCTGACCTGAATTATAAGAATTCCCCCAAGAAAGAGCAGGTGCCACCTTGGATACAAATAATGTAGAATTAATCACAAAACTGGTAATAGAAGCCCTGGATCAGAATAATGACAAGGGACAGGGATTCATGGTACCGATCGGAGTATCCGCACGGCATATTCACTTGACACAGGAACATGTAGAGGCATTATTCGGACCCGGACATCAGCTTTCCAAAAAGAAAGATCTGATGGGCGGTCAGTTTGCGGCTAATGAGACAGTCACCATTGTAGGCCTGAAGCTCAGAGCCATAGAGAACGTCAGGATCCTCGGACCCGTAAGAAGTCGTTCACAGGTCGAGATTTCTGCAACAGATGCTATAAAGCTCGGAATCAAAGCTCCTATCCGTGAATCAGGGGATGTAGCGGGATCTGCGCCGATAGCAATAGTTGGACCTCTTGGCGCACTATACCTCAAAGAAGGATGCATTGTTGCGGCAAGACATATTCATATGACACCAAACGATGCAGCAGCTGCCGGAGTACATGACGGAGATTATGTTTCCGTTAAGGTGGATAATGATCGCGGAACAATTTTCAACAAAGTAAAGATAAGAGTCGATGAGAAGTTCTCACTTGAGATGCATATAGATACTGACGAAGCAAATGCAAGTCATATCTCGCAGGGAGATACTGCGGTCATCGTGAAATTATAATTCCGGGCAAAACAAATTTGCAGCGTTTGCATAGGAGGCGCAATGATCGTAGGCAAAGTAGTAGGGAGTCTCATCTCTACACGCAAGAATACAAATCTTGTCGGCAACAAATTCATGATCGTGGAACCGATAGACAGAATGCGCGGCTCGAGTGGTCAACTGGTAGCTATTGATAATATAGGTGCCGGGGTCGGAGAGATTGTTCTCGTTGCTACAGGAAGCGCCGCAAGAATTGGCTGTGGAATGGAAACAGCACCGATAGACGCGGCAATAGTCGGTATTGTCGATGATGAATGTAAACTGGATTGAAGAGGCTCAACATGGAAATCAGAGAATTAACTGACAAAATTAAGAGCTTTGGTGTTGTGGGAGCCGGCGGAGCCGGCTTCCCGACATATGCAAAGCTTGATGAAAGGGCTGACACTATCCTGCTGAACTGCGCGGAATGTGAGCCACTTCTTAAACTGCACAGACAGCTTCTGCAGCAGTATGCCGGTGAGATTCTTGAAACATTTGCTCTGATAGCAGATACGGTCGGGGCAGGTCAGGGAATCGTCGGTATTAAATCAGAATACAGGCAGACTATAGATGCTCTGCACGAATATATAGATAAGTATCCAAAACTTAAGATACATGAACTTCCAAGTGCATACCCCATGGGTGACGAGGTCGTTCTTATTTACGAAGCGACAGGCAAGGTAATAAAGCCGGGCGGACTTCCGATAGAAGCCGGAGTCGCTGTTTTTAATGTTGAGACAGTCTACAATATCTGGAGGGGTCTCAATAAGGATATGCCTGTTGTGGATAAGGTAGTATCCATAGTAGGAGAGGTCGAGAATCCGGTGACAGTTCGCGTTCCACTCGGCGCTTCTATCGGTGATACAGTCGCCCTTGCGGGCAGGACAACAACCGGGGATCCGCAGTATCTTGTCGGCGGACCTATGATGGGACGACTTGGGAAAGCTTCTGATCCCATAACCAAAACTACTAATGCAATCCTGGTTCTTCCAGCTGAGCACCAGCTCATAATGAAGAAGCACAGTTCGTCCTCAATAGAACTGAAGCGCGCAGCTTCAATATGCTGCCAGTGCCAGACATGTACAGATCTCTGCCCCAGAAATATGCTGGGTCATCCGATTGAGCCTCATAAATTCATGAGAAGTGCGGCAAACAAAGATTTTCAGGATATGAATGTTTTCCTTGATACGTTCTTCTGCTGTTCATGCGGTGTTTGCGAACTTTATGCCTGCCCGCAGGGACTATCACCCAGGACTCTCATCGGAGAATACAAGGCAGGGCTAAGGAAGGCCGGAGTAAAGCCTCCAAAGGGAGTAGAACCGGCACCTGTAAGCAGCATAAGAGAATTCAGAAAGGTACCTGAGGCGCGCCTTGAGGCGAGACTCGGACTGACTAAATATGACAGACCGGCTCCTCTCGATAATAAGGTCGTTGCGGTGAAGAAGGTTTCTGAACCGCTCAGCCAACATATCGGAGCACCGGCGAAGGCTGTAGTTGCATCAGGAGACAAGGTAACGCGCGGACAGGTGATCGCGGAGGCGGCAGCAGGGCTCAGCGTTCCGATACACGCATCTATCTGTGGCACAGTAACAGAGGTTACCGACAGATATATTGTGATAGCTGCTATCTGATGATAAGGCTGTACACAAAGGAGTAAATTGCTATGAGCAGAGCAATAGGAATGATAGAATTCAAAACAACAGCTACAGGTGTGACAGCGGCGGATGCCATGGTCAAGACGGCGGAGGTCGAACTCATAGAAGCTGAAACAGTTTGCCCGGGTAAATATATAGCTCTTATCGCGGGTGATCTGAGCGCTGTGAGAGCAGCTGTCGATGCAGCCTGTGCAAAATATGAGGAACAGCTTATAGACAGCTTTGTACTCGGCAATCCCCACGAATCGATATTTCCGGCAATATACGGGACTACTCATGTAGATAAAGTCGAAGCGCTGGGAATACTTGAAACTTTTGATGTAGCGTCCATAATAACCGCGGCTGATGTAGCAGCCAAGACCGCAATAGTAGAGCTCATAGAGCTGCGTATTGCAAAGGGCATGTGCGGAAAATCATATATGTTCCTTACAGGTGAGGTGGCAGCTGTAGAAGCGGCAATTGAGAAGGCAAAACAATCGATCGCCGAGTCAGGTATGTTCCTGGATTCATCTGTTATTGCGCATCCTGATGAGCAGATATGCAGATCGGTCCTGTAATACAGACAGCTTCGCCAGTTGGGGTCTACGGGGGTTAACAATGCTTGCACTTGAACGCAGAAATCAGATCATAGAAAAGCTACAGGAAGACAAGCGTGTTGTGGTCAGTGACCTCAGCAGACAATTTGGTGTCTCCGAGGAAACAATAAGAAGAGACCTTGAGATTCTTGATAAAGAAGGAATCGCTACCAAGAGTTACGGCGGCGCCGTCTTTAATGAGAACAACAATATAGATATGCCGTTCAATGTCCGCAAGAAGAAAAATGTCTCAGGCAAGCAGAAGATCGCCGAGATAGTAGCGAACATGATTGACGACGGAGACCATATAATTCTTGATGCCAGCACGACAGCGGTCTATATTGCCAAGGCCATCAAGAACAAAGAGCACCTCACGGTAATAACAAATTCAATTGAAATAATGATAGAGCTGTCCGATGTTTCGGACTGGAACATTATTTCATCAGGCGGAAGCCTCAAAGAAGGGTATCTCGCACTTGTAGGCCCTCAGGCAGTAGAGGGCCTCTGTGTTTTTAATGTAGAGAAAGCTTTTATGTCATGCAAGGGACTCAGCGCAGACCGTGGTATCACAGAGGGCAATGAACAGTTCGCCCAGACAAAACAAGTGATGATGCACTCGGCGCAGAAGAAGATCCTGACAGCTGACAGCTCCAAGTTCGACAGAGTTGCGTTTTCAAAGGTCTGTGATATCAAGGATATAGATACTATAATAACTGATGAAAAACCTTCATCAACGTGGATGGAGTTTTTTGACAGATACGGTGTTGAATGCCTGTATCCCGGGAAAAGCGGAGCGAATTAGTACAGCACGCACTCTCCCGCAGAAAAGTACAATTATTCACATGTAAGCTATGACATGGTGGAAGCATGACAAATGTAATTTGTTTTGCCAATAACAAAGGCGGCAGTGGAAAATCTACCACATGTTCGAATCTGGCTAGTGCGCTGGGCATAATGGGAAAGAAGATACTGCTCATCGACGGCGATATGCAGATGAATCTGTCTCTGTCTTTCTTCGATGAAGATAAGGTGCTCGAATGTGCCGGCAATAAGAATAATCTCTATGATGCCGTGACGAGCGGCAGGAATCTTTCCTCGTATATTCTGCATACGGATAATGATAACATTGATATTATTGTTTCGTCTTTCCTTATGAGCTCTATTGAGCTTGAACTGGGGCCGAAGAAACACCGCGAGTTTATTCTGAGAAAACTTCTCTCCGCGGTGAAAGAATCCGGGGAATATGACTATATTCTTATCGATGCACCGCCGACGCTCGGCATCTGGGTGACGGATATCCTGTGTGCGTCAGACAAGGTCATAATTCCGGTGGAAGCAACGCCCTGGGGCCTTTTCGGACTCGCCAATATGTTTGATTTTCTGAAGAAGATAAGAGAAATATCTCCAGAGACAGAACTACTGGGGGTACTTATCACAAAGGTAGATGAGCGCAAGAATTATTATAAACAGACAAGGGAAACACTTGATTCACTTGATGATATACATGTTTTCAAGAATATCATCCATGTGGACAGCGCCGTTGAATGGGCGCAGGATGCGAGCAAAACGGTAGTCACATATAAGAAGTCAAGTCGCAGCGCGAAAGAGTACACTGCACTTGCAAAGGAAATTCTAAGGAGCTAATGCTCCGACATGGAGGTTAATGCCAGGTCTTACGCCGATGCGTAAGACTTGGCATATCAGGTTTGCAACTGAGCGCAAACCTGAGTAACGCAACCAGAAAACCGCATACGCGGATTTCCTGGTGCGCGACTTCGCAAACAGCGCTCAGTAATGGAGGTTAATATGTCAGTAGGAAATGGTAGTCTTAAACGCGCAGCTCAGACAAATGAAGCAGATACAGCGAAAACCGCAGTTAAACCTGTGGCAGGACCGGCAACAAAGCCATCAGCGAAACTTGCAGCGAAACCAGCAACAAAGCCAGCAACAAAACCGTTGACCGCAAAAGTCAACACACCTGCAAAAGCCGCAGCCAAACCGGCAGAAAGTACAAAGAATACGGTCAGAACCTCAGTAATGGTTCCAGCTCCGGAATGCGAAAGAGTAATATCTCATCTGATATGTGATCTTCCCACATATCTTCTGTAATTAATATCTGTTGTAATTGATTTACTGATTCTCAAACGCTGATGCTCAGCAATAATGAGAAACGCGGACTGTACTTTCATGTGCAGTCCGCGTTTTCTTGGTAACAGTGTTTGTAACAATGATTGATCAAACTTGCCTGAGCAATATTACTTAAATCTGTTTAGTAAAATCCGTGCAACTAAAGCTTTTATTTAGTGATGGTGCCGTCGAGATCCCAGAGGTCTTCCCAACCGTGCGCACCCGGCCAGAGGAATACCTGACCTTTTACGAGGCGGCAGTTTCTGTCGTCTGCTTCAATAGCAGCCATTTCTTTATCTGTGAGCGGATCTTCAAAGCTTGCCTTGAGGTTCGAAACATACTGAGGCTGTTTTACAGAGAAAGGAATCGGAATCTGTCCTCTTTGTACTGCCCATTTCAGGCAGATGACAGCCGGATGAAGATCGTGTGCCGTTGCCGCAGCCTTGATTGAAGGCAGCTCGACATCCGAGATATCATCAGGTGTTTTGTCGCGATCAGGCCTCGAAGGAGAACCTATGGGGCAGAAGCCTATGGGCTGAATGCCGCGTGACACAACATAGTCAAAGAGTTCCTTCTGCTGGAATGCCGGGTGAAGTTCCATTTCAATCGCTGCCGGTTTGATCCTGCAAAGAGGGAGAACTGCATCAAGCTTGGGGATAGTCATATTGGACATGGCTATATGTTTTGCCAGTCCTATATCAACCAGGTGCTCGCACTGTCTCCATGAATCCATGAATTCATCGACCGAGAAAGGTTTTGAATCCGGGTTGCGTGAATCGCCATCGCAATGTGGTGCGTGATAATTCGGGAACGGCCAGTGCAGAAAATAAAGATCAACGTTTTTGAGTCCAAGATCGGAGATGCTCTTTCTGCAGGCTTCTTCGATGTGGCGGTGCTGATCATTCCATACTTTTGATGTTATGAAGAGATCATCACGTTTGACCGCGCCCTCATCAAAGAGGCGTTTCAGGACAGCGCCGATCTCATGTTCATTCATATAGACAGATGCGCAGTCAATGAGTCTGTACCCGCTCTTTATTGCGCCGTATACTGCCTCGGAAACTGCTTCGGAACCGTATTTGTCAGACCCGAAGGTGCCAAGACCGATCCCGGGGATCTTTGTTCCGTCAGTGAGAGTTCGCTGCGGAACTTTGGAACTGTAATCTATATATTCACTCATATTTTCCTCCATGACGGAGCATATTTTGATTATGCGACAGCTCTTGTTGCATTGTGCACGCCAGAAAATACGCGGATGCGGTTTTCTGGCTGTGAATTTTAGTCGGGGAATACGACTGCAACTTTGCCGCAGTGACCACTGGCCATGAGTGCATATGCTTCTTCAGCCTTCTCGAGCGGGAATTCATCTGTGATGAGATCTTCAGGATGGATATTCCAGCGAACGAGTTCTTCTACGAGGTCTTCCATTCTCCACAATGATGTTACCCATGAGCCGTAGATAGTCTTCTGGCCGTGGATCATATCAGGGCTGGGGTTGAGTGATACTGTGTTGCCTTCGCCGACGAATGCAATCTTGCCCCATTCTCTTGTGCCGCGTACTGCTGTCTGTCTTCCGGCGTCAGATGCACTTGCATCGATTGCTCTCTCCGCGCCATGTCCGCCTGTAACTGCAAGGATATCCTCAACGACGTGATCGCTCGGCTTAAAGACTTCATCTACAAGTCCGAGCTTTTTAGCCAGATCGATACGATAATCATTCATTTCGACGCCGATAAGTTTGTTAGCACCGAGTGCTTTGCAGAGCATAAGAGCCGCAAGGCCGACCGGGCCGAGGCCTGTTACGAGAACAGCGTCATTTCCGCTGACACCGATCTTTTCAATTGCTTCATATACTGTTCCGAATCCGCATGCTACCTGAGCACCATCTTTGTATGTAAGTTCATCGGGCAGAGCGATAAGATCTTTTTCATCGCAGAGCATGTAAGGAGCCATGCCGCCGTTTCTCTGCCAGCCATAAGCCTGTCTGAGGGGGCTCTTGCAGGAGATATAGTAACCCATACGGCAATCATGGCAGACGCCGCAGCCCGAGATGTGATATACGATAACGCGGTCGCCCTTCTTGAATCTTCTAAGGCCTTCGCCTTCTTCTACGATCTGTCCGCAGGGTTCGTGACCGGCAATCATTCCATCGATGTAGCCTTCAGCGCCCTTGCCTGTATGCTCACGGTAGATGCAGCGTATATCACTTCCGCAGATTGTCGTAGCTTTTGTTTTGACAAGTACCTGTCCGTACCCCGGGTGCGGGATGTCGAATTCCTTAAGTTCTACGTGACTGTTGCCGGGCAGTGTAGCGCCCATCATTTTGCCTTCCATTTTGTTTCCTCCTTTTGTTTGTGAAAAATATAGTGCACATGGCTCATCGAGCCGTTTATGAACTGTGGAACTATTTGTTGTCTATCCTGACATGGCTGACGCGGCTGCCGGTATATCGTGGCGGCGTATCCTGCTGTTCTTGAAATCATTGTATGCCGGAAGCATTAATTATATAAGAGAAACATCTGCCATTTCATTGACAGATATGGCGCATCAGCGCAGAATTGAATGGAAGGAGAAAACTATGCCGACTCGTTATGACAATATTGAACTTGCTTTCCAGATGGAAGGCTACACTTTCAGGGCTCTCAACATAGTTTTCGAGCAGTTCAGGAGAGTTATTCCAAGACACAGCCACAGCGCCGGGAGTTACGAGCTGCACTATATTCCTTACGGTCACGGCGAGGTCATGCTGCAGGGGGCAAAACATGAGCTCAGCGAGAACTCGCTTTATGTAACAGGACCGCATATTGAACATGAGCAGTTTACCGATGAGAAGAATCCGATGGCGGAGTTTTGCATATACTTGAGGATTGAAAAAGATAAGAGTGACAGGACCAGGTACCCTGAGCACATTGTGAAGATTTTCCTTGATCATCCGCTCTGGATAGGCAGCGACACAGCGAATATCCATCCGCTCATGCAGAGACTTTTTGCGGAACTTGAAGAAAGAAGGACCGGCTGGCTGACTGAAGCTGAGAGTCTGCTCAAGCAGATCGTGATATGCATGGTGAGAAATTATGAAGTGTGTGGCGTGATGACCAGACAGAGAGTGAGTTCAAGGCAGAATGTGGGCATTGAGGATAGAAGAGATGAGAACTGGAATGCCGGGAGCAGAGGCATAGGGACTGGAAATTCAGTGCCTTCAGGCTCATCCGGAGCTGCCGGCTCACCGCAGGTCAGTCTTTTTGACAGCAAGTCAATAATTCTTGATGAGTGTTTTCTATATGAATACAACACGCTGACGCTCGATATTCTCGCAAACCGTCTTGCACTTTCACGCCGCCAGACAGAACGCCTCATCAGGCAACAATATGGCAAAACATTCCGTCAGAAGATGAATGAAGCCCGCATGTCGGCCGCGACGGTCTTGCTGTGTCCGAGGGAAAGCGGCCTTTCTGTGAGTAATACTGATCACAGAATTGAACGCATGGATATGGAAGAGCAGGCTTGTACTGAATGTGGCAGCACTGGTAAGGACAGGCAAATTGACCATCACAAACATGCAGCAAGTGGCACGGGCAAGCCTGTAGCTGACAAGAGTATAGGAGAGATAGCGGAGTTGCTGGGGTATTCATCCGCTGAGCATTTCACAAATGCTTTCCGGAATTACTGGAAGATGAGCCCGAGCGCATACAGGGCAGAACACTCATCGCCATGAATGCTCTGCCCTGTTCATTGGCAATTGGCGGAAGTCAATGCCAACGAACAGGGCAGTCAGAAACAAAAAACTAGTTCGTATGGAATACGCATTTTACATGACCGTGATGTTCGCCTGTAATCCAATCGACGTCGTCAGTTATCCATTCCATTATGCCGAGCATGTGTTTCTCCCATTTTATGGTGTCAGCGCGCTCGTAATCTGTCATTTCATGTTCCATTGAAGTGTCTATTTCGTCATATCCGAATATATAGTCTCCGCCATTCCAGATGGTGAAATTACTGTCGGGACCGGGATTCACGCTTGTCCGCTCAGCTTTTTTGGCATCGTGCCTTCTCTTATATTCAGCGGTATCACCGGTTAGAAGGTGAGTCATGAAGACCCTGTGGCGGATCATTGTTTTGTCTTCTCTGTAAATCCCGTAATCATCATACATGAGCGCCATGTCGCGGGTGGGATTGGAGATCCAGTCGTATATGGCGGCGCTCGACGTCCCGGAAAGCGGGCGGCTGATATCTGCTCCTGAGAGTCCATTATCGATGATATCTCTGATTTTTGCCGTGCAGGGATTTATGTCTTCCGACTCGTAGTATCCGAAGAAGAACAAGTCTGCGTTCCAGATGCTGAAGTTGCTCAGACTGTTTTCGTTAGCAAGATCAACTAATTCTTTTTTTTTGCAACCCAGGTCTTTGAGAAATTCCCCCAGGCTGCCTTTTCTGACTTTCAATGCAAAACTGTGTCTGAATATTTCCGACATTTTATGAGCCTCCATTTCATGCTTTGCTTACTCTGCATTATAGGGGGCTTGTTTAGCTGTTTCAATTGCTTTGAGGAAATTTAGAGGAAATTGTCTGAATAGATGAATGACTTGTTGCCACAGGTCTGCGGCTTCATCCAAACCCTGTTATTTCTGGCCAGACGGATGAATGACTTGTTGCCACGGTCTTGCGGCTTCATCCAAACCTGTATTTCTTGGGCGAATGGATGAATGACAAGTTGCCACAGGTTTTCGGCTTCATCCAAACCTGTATTTCTTGGCCGAATGGATGAATGACAAGTTGCCACAGGTTTGCGGCTTCATCCAAACCCTGCCGAACAAGCCAAGATGGATGAAGATTTCTTCAGTAGCAGTTTTCGGCTTCATCCGAACCCTGCCAAACAAGCCAGGATGGATGAAGATTTCTTCAGTAGCAGTTTTCGGCTTCAT
>Ga0172378_10001490_pt1 | contig 21694 bp, 13 predicted proteins | sample GrowelOW332metaG_FD_119755 | JGI IMG/M metagenome (GOLD analysis project Ga0172378, IMG submission 119755) | Groundwater microbial communities from an aquifer near a municipal landfill in Southern Ontario, Canada - Pumphouse #3_1 metaG | ecosystem: Environmental > Aquatic > Deep subsurface >... | reverse complement strand
CCAGCCGTAGTTGGCCCCATAGAACCACACGCCATGCCAGCAGGTGTTTTAGCTGGGCCTGCATAGTAAATAGGATGATCTTTCAAATACTGTGGCATTGCTTCGCCGCTATCCAAACGCTCTTTAATCTTCGCATGTGCTATATCACGTCCAACAATAATGGTTCCGTTCAACGATAAACGTGTAGAAACTGGATATTTAGTCAATTCTTTTAAAATATCAGCCATTGGTTGATTCAAATTTACTTTTACAGCATCGCCTTCGCCTTCGTTTCTCAATTCTTCAGGAATTAAGCTTGCTGGATTATCGTCCATTTTTTCAATCCAAATACCATCTTTATTGATTTTACATTTGATATTACGGTCGGCCGAGCAGCTTACGCCCATACCCACTGGACAACTCGCACCGTGACGAGGTAAACGCACAATACGAATATCATGAGCCAAATATTTTCCACCAAATTGAGCCCCTAAACCAATTTTGTATGATTCTTCTAACACCTGTTTTTCGAGTTCTATGTCACGAAATGCGCGACCATATTCGTTGCCAGTGGTTGGCAATTCGTCATAATAATGCGTAGAAGCTAATTTTACCGTCAATAGATTTTTTTCGGCTGACGTACCACCAATACAAAAAGCTATATGATAAGGAGGACAAGCTGCCGTTCCTAATGTTTTGATTTTTTCAATTAAAAATGGGACTAAAGTCGTTGGATTCAATAATGCTTTCGTTTCCTGATATAGATACGTTTTATTAGCAGAGCCTCCACCTTTAGTTACACAAAGGAATTTATATTCCAACCCTTCAGTAGCTTCAATATCAATTTGAGCTGGCAAATTACATTTTGTATTTACCTCATCATACATGGTAAGTGGCGCATTTTGCGAATAACGTAGATTTTCTTCCGTATAAGTTTTGAAAACACCTAGCGATAAAGCCTCTTCATCACAATAACCCGTCCACACATGTTGTCCTTTTTCGCCATGAATAATAGCGGTACCAGTATCTTGGCAAAGAGGTAATTTACCTTTAGCCGACACTTCGGCATTGCGTAAAAAAGTCAATGCCACATACTTATCATTTTCACTGGCTTCAGGATCATTAAGAATGCGAAGCACCTGCTCATTATGCGCACGACGTAATAAAAATGACACATCACGAAAAGCCGTATTCGCCATTTTAGTTAAACCTTCTTTTTCAATTTTCAAAATAGGTTGACCCTCAAATTCGCTCACCGAAACATGTTCTTTGGTAAGTAAATAATACTCAGTTTTATCCTCACCTAAAGGGAAAGGATGTTGATAGTGAAATTCTGTTGCCATATATTTTTGTATAAATTAGTTTTTTAGAGTTGTAAAATTACAACATTTTTCTCAAATAACAGAACGTAAAAGACACTTAGCTTTCTTTTTCTACATCAAAATTATCACTGGTAGCCTTTTCGGTTAATAGGAGCTCTTATTTCTACCCCATTAAAAAGATATTTACCCCTTAAAATTGGTTTTTATACCTCTATTTTCCTTTTCACCTATTTATTTAACAAAAGTTTGCTACAAAGAGTAACAATTTGTATCTTTGTTTTTTAACATAATAACCAAATTCAATTTTTCATTATTAAACACGCAAAAATGGTAGCACCAACGAAACATTTTTTATCGTATCTAGAAACATCCATTAGACAAAATTGGGATTGTCCAGCTTTAAGCGACTATGACGGAAGTTTAACTTACACATATAGTCAAATGGCGGAAAAAATAGCGCGTCTTCATGTGCTATTTAGCGATTGCGGTTTAAAAAAAGGTGATAAAGTGGCTATCTGTGGACGCAACAGCGCCCACTGGGCTATCAGCTTTTTAGCAGTCACTAGTTATGAAGCCATTGCGGTATCTATTTTACCAGAGTTCCAACCAACAAGTATTCAAACACTCATCAATCACTCTGACGCAAAATTTTTATTTGCTGGTTCAGTTGTTTGGAACACATTAGAAGCGAATCTTATGCCAGCGCTCATCGGCATTGTTTCTATGAATAATTTTGAATTATTAGATTCTCGTACCGAACAACTCTCAAATGCTTATAAGAACTGGGATACTGCCTTTACCAACAAATATCCTAAAGGATTTTCGTCTACAGACATCAGTTATCCACAAGATAATCTCGACGAACCTGCTCTTATTAATTATACCTCTGGCACAACAAGCGATCCAAAAGGAGTCATTCTAAGCTATCGTAGCATTAGTTCAAATGTACAATTTGGGCAAGATCGTATCCCAAATAAAGCTGGTTGGAGCATGATTTCCATGTTACCTTTAGCTCACATGTTTGGCCTAACATTTGAATTCGTCTACCAATTAGCTGGTGGTTGTCACGTCTATTTTCTAAGCAAAACACCTTCGCCACAAGTACTAATGAAGGCTTTCAATGATGTACATCCATACATGATTTTAACCGTCCCATTGGTTCTCGAAAAGATCTTTAAAAAGACCATATTTCCTGTGATTCACAAACCAATTATGCGTATTTTGTGGTATACTCCTTTCATTAAAAATATTATTCGCAAAAAAGTCAACGAAAAACTCATGGGCGCATTTGGTGGTGAATTACGCTATCTAATCGTTGGGGGTGCTGCCTTAAACAGAGAAGTCGAAAACTGTTTAAAAGCAATCAAATTCCCTTACACGGTAGGTTATGGAATGACAGAATGTGGCCCAATTTTAGGATATGAAGATTGGGATGTATTCGAAAAACGTTCTTGCGGAAAAGCGGTACACCGTGTTGAAGTCAAAATAAATTCGAATGACCAACAAAAGACGGTTGGTGAAATTTTGGTACGTGGCGATAATGTGATGAGCGGTTACTATAAAAACCCTGAAGCAAGTGCTACTATTTTTACACAAGATGGCTGGATGCGAACTGGTGATTTAGGTGTTATTGATGCAGAAGGTAATATTTTTATTCGTGGACGCAATAAAAGTATGTTTTTAGGCCCATCTGGTCAAAATATCTATCCAGAAGAGATTGAAGATAAGCTTAACAATCTACCTTACATCATTGAATCGATAGTCGTAGAACGTGGTGATAAAATCACAGCTTTAATATATCCTGACCTTGATGCTTTTAAAAAAGAAGTTGCCAATAAAACCATTCAGGAACAGATGGAGCAAAATCGATTGCATGCCAACCGTCTATTACCTCCTTTCTGCCGCATTAAGACAGTCGAATTAGTAGACAAAGAATTTGAAAAAACGCCAAAACGAAGCATCAAACGTTTTTTATATAAGTAAATAAGGTTGAACGACAGAACATAAATGAATTTTTCAAAAAAAGGCAATTCCTCGTGATGATTCTACGTGGGATTGTTTTTTTTGACAGAAAAAATATAACTGAGCAACTATTTCCAACTAAAAAAATGGGAAGACAAAATTGTCTTCCCATTTTTTTAGTTAAAATCCAAACAGCATTGATTACCCCACTAGTTCCCACATAACCATAAAATGCGACAAAGTTCCACCCAATACAAATAAGTGCCAAATAGCGTGATAATAAGGATAATTGTGACTATTAGCATAAAAATAAGTACCTACGGTATAAGAAACCGCTTCGGCTGCTAACCAAATCAAGGCCGTAGCAGAAAATGTATTCCAAATAGGTACCGCCACAAGCATAACCGACCAACCCATCAGCAAATAAACCGTTAAGGACAAACGAGGATGTTTACCCAACGCCACCACTTTGCCAATGGCGCCACCAAGAGCTACTGCCCAAATAGCTCCAAAACCAACCCAGCCCCAAACGCCACCAAGAACACACAACCAAACTGGTGTATATGAAGCCGCTATGAGCACATAAATATTAATGTGATCAATGTGACGCAGAAAACGTTTTAACTTGCCAGGCATTGCCCAATGGTAAACGGTAGAAGCCGCATACATTAAGAAAATAGCAACAGAAAATAAAGACATGGCAAATAGTTGCTGCCAAGAACCATTCAGACTTCGCGCAATCAACAACCAAGCTGTGGATAGTGCAAAAATAACACCTACCAAATGCGTTAACGTATTGGCAATTTCTTCATTTGTTCGACGATTTTTCATTTTCATCTTTTTTATTATAATATTAAAACACGTTTAAAACGTCATTCTATCTACCACTAATTTCTAAACATAAAATACACCGCTCCCATTAAGCACAAGGTTGCCCACACAAAATCCCATTTGAAGGGTTGATTCATATAAAATATAGCAAATGGAATAAAAATAGTCAATGAAATCACCTCTTGAATGATTTTAAGTTGTGGCAGGCTATAGACCGTAAAACCCACCCGATTCGCGGGCACCATAATCAAGTATTCACACAATGCTACACCCCAACTTGCCAAAGCTGCTATCCACCAAGCCTTACCTGACATGTTTCTCAAATGTGCATACCAAGCAAACGTCATAAAACAATTAGAAACCACCAACATTACAACCGTAAAAATATAAGGATTAATCAATTTTATCATAACGTATCAGTTGATTATAAAAAGATGATGCAACTATTAATGGGTCAAATAATGCCAAAAATCAAAAAGAGCTTGGCTCACTGTACGTTCTTGATGTTGTACTCTCGTTGTTCGAAAAACATATTTATTAGCCACAACACATTGTTTTGAAGCAATAGCAATCCAAACCGTACCTAGTGGTTTTTCGTCAGTACCACCCGTAGGACCAGAAATACCTGTCGTTGCAATGGCATAATCCGTATTGAAACGTTTAAGACAACCAATAGCCATTTCCTCAGCTGTTTCACGACTCACAGCACCATATTGAGCTAATGTTTCAGCACACACCCCCAATAATTGTTCTTTCATGTTATTAGAATAACTTATAACACCACCAATATAGTAAGAACTCGCACCAGAAACTTCGGTGATTTGGTGTCCAAGCTGCCCTCCTGTACAACTTTCGGCAGTAGCCACAGTTGCTCCTCTCTGATGTAAAACTTTCCCTATAACAGATGCAAAATTTTCATCATCATACCCATAAATATAATCGCTAATAAGCGATTTCAAAGAGGCTAATTCACCATCCATTTGATATTGCAAGGTCACTTTATCATGACCACGAGCCGAAAGACGCAGGCGTACTTTGCCAGAGTCAGGTAAATAAGCTAAACGAAAATTAGTAGGTAACGCCGTTTCCCACGATTCTATTTTTTCTGCCAAAAATGATTCTCCAATACCACACGTCAAAACAGTTTTGTGCAAAATTGCCTCAGTGCCTAACTTGTGCTGGAGTTTTGGTAATACGTACTCGCTCATCAGCCACTGCATTTCGAAAGGTACACCTGGCAGTGACACCACAATCTTATCTCCACGTTCGAACCACATGCCCGGAGCCGTTCCCACCTTATTAAGTAAAGGTTCACAACCATCAGGCACTAAACCTTGCATCTGGTTAATAGCAGAAATTTGCAACCCACGCTTTGTAAAAAAGTCAGTCACATTGGCTAAAGATGGTTCATGCATTACCAACTGCATTCCGAAATAGTCACACAATGACGTCTTTGTAATATCATCTTTCGTAGGGCCTAGGCCTCCAGTTAGGATAACAAAATCTGCCTGCGATAACGCTTCCGAAAGTGTCGTTGTTATATCGTTTAAATCATCTGCAATAGTTACGATACGAGCCACATGAATATTATTTTTTTCTAATTCACTAGCTATCCAAGAAGCATTAGTATTCACTACTTGACCAATGAGCAACTCATCGCCAATATTTATTAAATACGCATTCATTTTTATGATTACTTTTGTTCTAAAACATTATTCTAAGAAAACAAACACCTAGACTGCACGTATAATTTAATTACGATAGACTTGTTTCACACCTTTAATAGCCCGAATCTTTCTAATTAATTGTTCAAGCTGATGCACTTCTTTGACCATTACCGTTATATTTCCTTCAAATAAACCATCATGAGAATCAACAGAAATTGAACGCATATTCATTCCATTTTCTTTCGTAATAACGGAAGTTATATTGGTTACAATACCAATATCATCGTGACCAATAACTCGAAGCGTGATTGGATATTCATTACCATTACCCTCGCCCGACCAACGAGCAGAAACTATACGATACCCAAATCTCTCAATCATTTGAGGAGCATTTGGACAATCTTTACGATGAATTTTGATCCCACTATTAATGGTTACAAAACCGAAAACTTCGTCACCAAAAATTGGATTACAACATTTGGACAATGTATAATCAATATTCTTTAAATTGCGATCAATAACTAATGCATCGTCCTGTGCGGATATTTTTTGTAACTCTGTTTCTCGCGAAAAGCCATCGGCAGTTCGTAATATAACAGAGTCTGATGGCGCATCTTCTTCCAATAATTTTTCGCGCAAAGACAAAACGTTGATTTTTTCGTTATGAATAGCCACGTAAAAATCAGTCAAAGTCTTATAACCCATTTTTTTTGATAAGCGTGTAATATCGCCATCACTAACATCTAATTTCCAATTCTTTAAACGGCGCAGAAGCGTATCTCGACCATCTTCAGCTTCTTTATGTTCTATTTCCTTTATGCATTGTTTAACCTTAGTACGTGCTTTGGAAGTTACCAAAAATTGTAGCCAATCAATTTTTGGCGTCTGATTGGGTGAAGTTAATACTGCAATCTGATCACCATTTTGCAATACATACTTAAAGGAAACATGTTTTTCATTAACAATCGCGCCCATACAGTGCGAACCAATATTAGAATGAATGGAAAAGGCAAAATCAAGAACAGTAGCACCTTTACGCAAACGATGTAAATCGCCTTTTGGGGTAAACACAAACACATCGTCATCGTAGAGCTGCATCTTAAATTCACTAATAGCTTCTGCATCTGTTACATCTGTAGAATTTTCGAGAATCTCACGTAAGTTTTTAAGCCATTCATCCATTTTTTCGGAATCGCTTTTGCCACCTTTATATTTCCAATGAGCCGCAACCCCTTTTTCAGCCACTTCGTCCATACGCTTGGTACGAATTTGCACTTCAACCCATTTACCGTCTGGCCCCATAACAGTGACGTGCAAACTTTCATAGCCATTGGATTTAGGTGCCGAAATCCAATCACGTAATCGATTTGTATTATACGAATACATGTTAGTAACAACCGAAAATGCCTGCCAACAAGCTGCTTTTTCAGTTTCTTCTGGGCAATCTATTATAATACGAATAGCAAAAAGATCGTACACTTTTTCAAAAGACACCTGTTGTTTTCGAATCTTCGTCCAAATGGAATGAATGGATTTGGTTCTACCTTTTATGCTAAATGTTAACCCTTGTGCTTTAAGCTGCTCTTTAACTGGCTCAATAAATTGATCAATATAAATATCACGTGAACGTTTTGTTTCATTTAATTTCTGAGCAATTTCCTTATAAATATCATGCGATGTATATTTTAAAGACAAGTCTTCCAGCTCTGTTTTAATGGCGTATAAACCCATGCGATGTGCCAAAGGTGCATATAAATAAGAAACTTCACGTGCTATTTTTTGCTGTTCGTCGTCTGTGTAACCATCGAGCGAACGCATCACGCTAAGTCGCTCAACAATCATAATCAAAATAACACGTGCATCCTCAGCGAAGGAGATTAATAGCTTACGAAAGTTTTCTGTTTCTACTGCCACATTACGCTCATACAGACTATACACTTTCACCAATCCCGAAACAATGGCAGCGGTTGATTTGTCATATTTTTTTTCAATATCAGCCACAGAACAACTACCAGCTAAAACTAATTCATACAACACAACAGCATTAAGCCCATGTCGCCCCAACGAGATTTCTCGATGGGCCAACATGGCCGTTTCTAACGCACGTTCTATACGAAGTACATCTAATTGGTTCGTTCGAAGGGCTTCTACAACATCTTGTTTAAGTAGCCGCCACGCCTCTCGCGAATAAACATCGCTTAAACAAAGGACTGCCTCTTTATAGAGTGACAGTCCCTTGTTGTTGAGAGGTATTTTTACTATTTCTTTTTCCATAAAAATACCTATTAAATAATTTCAAAAATCGATTAGTTACATATCCCTTTCAATGTATAAGTTTTACCTTCGGAAGTAATTTGAATTGCATACATGCCTGAAGATAAATTATATACTTTGTATTGATCAGCTTTATTATCCGTCAACATTAAACGCCCCATCATATCAAAAATACGTATTTGTGCATTTGATGGCACATGTACTAAACGTAATCCATTAAGCTCTGAAACCACCATCGCATCACTCTGTGAAAGATTTTCAACACCTGTAATTGAACATTGACCATACTCTATAGCGATAGATTTAAGATAAACCGCTTTCAATGTATTGGTTAAGCGCACTTCCAAATTTCCTTTCGTTGGTTGTGTTAATGTAAATGTATAAGTAGCATTGGTTGTTGCTAAGGCACTCGTCGTACCAACTTGAGTACCGTCTAAATAAACAGCCAACTTCGCATCACCACCAGAACCCATGGCTGCATTTACCAATACTTTTGATACACAGCAATCATTGGTGTAAGCAGTTGTTAAACTTACAAATTGAGCAGGACTTGCAGTTGACCCCATTTGTGCACCTCTAGTGCCATCATAACCCAAATAAGTTGAATTAGTAATAGTGTCGTTCCAATTATAAACACCTAATGTTAATGCTCCAGTAGCCAATTTAGCTGTAAATGCGTATGAATAATTTGAGCAATCAACCTTTGAAGGATCTTTAACTGCAATAGCCACAATGACCAAATTACCGGTTACATTTGGTATTGTCAAAGTCGTTCCCACATAAGTAAAATTAGTAGAGGCAGTTAAATCTACACCATTCATCGTGATTAAGAAATCATTTTGTGATAGTAAATAATCGGTATTAGGAGTCACCGTTGCAGTATAAGTAGCACCACTGCTAATGCACGCGGCACCCGTAGTGGTACAATTATCTAAATCGAATGTAACAGCAGGTTTTTGACTCGCATAAATAGTAACCGACACATTATCTGTTACACTCGCAGCAGGAATTGAAACAGTCAAAGTGCCAGCATTATACGAATAAGCATTCGTTAACTCCGTTGATCCCACAAGCACTTCCACAGCCACACTAACATCAGTCAATGTCTCATAACAACTAGCCGCTGTAAAAGTAGCTGTATATGTTTGATTTTTAGTAATAATACCAGTATTAGCACCAGTAACTTTGGTAACACCTTCCAACGTATACGTTAAATTGACTTCAGTATTATTTTTATAGACAGCATATAAAGTACAATTTGCCGTTGGGTGATAGGTCGCACTAGCCACACCAGCATCGGCTGTAAGAGCCGATGAAGCAGTAGACCAACCCATAAATGTATAATTTGTTTTTCCAACGGCAGTTGGTAACACTACGCCCGCACCAGAAGCGGATTCTGTCAAACTAGCAGTAGCACACGTTCCATTTGTACCAGCATTGAATGTAACGGTACATTGTGAAATGCCTCCCATAAATTTGAAGGAAATCACACCTGAATTTTCAGTAATAGATGTCAAAGCATAAGAACCTGTAGGCGTGTAAGTTGTTTTGCTAGAAGTGCCTGGATAAGTATCACCAGCATCACCGCCAGTTGAAACACCATCAGCTTCCACAATATCATAATACATTGGCGTACCATTATTCGGTCTATTTCCATTCCAAGCAGTTGAATTATATTGAACTTTTGTTACCAACAAACCATGCCCTGGAGCGTAAGCATCCCAACCTGTTTGTTGGCGATTTTCAAAATACCAAGCGGCCGATGTGTATCTTGCAGTTGGTAGTGTACCAGCAGCAGTAACAACCCTATAATCATGTGTAGCTGCAGAATTCATGGTAACATTTGCAGCTGTTTTCATTAAGGTAGGAGTAACCCAACCTAAAAAATACTTATCATACGCAGAATAATTGGGAGGAGTTTTACCGTAATTATTATATGAACCTTGATCCATCAAAGTCCACTCTCCTGGCGTTGCCATGTTTGTATAATTATCTCCATAATTTGTGTCATAATAATCGGGCAACCCCAACACATGACTAAACTCATGACAAAACGTTCCAATACCAGATCTCACGGTGCCTGAGGTGCCATCTAACTCAGAACTACACGCATAATTATTGACCTTTTTGCCATCAAAACTTGGTGTGGTTCCATAATATTCCATATAAAAATTATGAGGCCATATAGTAGATGGATCTGAACCTGTAATATTTTCGCCATAACCAGCATAAAGAATATAAACAAAATCAACAAAACCATCTTGATTAGCATCATATTGACTAAAATCGACGGAAAACTGCGTATTCGCAAGAGAGCAAGCCTCCTCTACTAAATCACCCACATACATATCTTGATCATCAGCATCATTTTGCCCATAATGACTCATGGGTTGTGAAACAGTAACTGGTCCAACTACATCAAATATAGGCGAATAAGATCCGTTTGATTGATCAGAAAAATATTTTTTTGCAGAACCAGTAGCGCTATTATATGTGTAACTAGCACCATTCAACATCTCATTGATGGCAGTTTGAGTATTAGCTGATTGGAATGGTTTATCACTATAATTAACTAAAATAACCAAACCTCGTGGTGCCAAGTTAACCTCACCAACTTTCGCTGCTCGAAGTGCAGCATGTCTTTTTATTTTTGCTATTTGCCTTTGATTATTAGTAAACTCTGGCGTAATATTTTTGATGTTTAATCTACTTAAAACTTCAATATCTGAACTTGTACGTTCTACCACAGAGCGTGCTTTAACACCAATCGATTTAATCACATTATCTGAAGATAACTCGGCATATTCTAATACACCTTTGGCATTTTCTTGCACTAAATAACCATCTTCAGTAGTTTTGTAGTGGAAAAACTCATCACCGTGATTATACACTTTCAAAGTGGTTCCATCGGGTTGATTTACACTAATTAGCCCACGATAAGCAGGCACTGCTTGTAATGTTAAAACGACTAACATCACAGCAAAAAAAGAAAAAATTCGTTTCATGATTTAAAAAAAAATAATTGGTTAAGGTATAAGTTTTAATTTGTTATTTCTATCAAGTTTCTTCAAATAATGCCAATCGCATTTGGTACGATTTTCGGGATTTTTAGCCACCCGGCAACTTGGTACAATTTTCCCCTTGCAGCTTATCTTGGCATAGCAATAATAGCCTTTTTTATTCTGTTTGATGACATATCCATCTATAGTCATGCGGACGTGATAGCGTTCATCACCACGTAAATAAATCGTTAGAAATGTACTATCAGGCTGCATAACATCCATAGGATCGCGTTTCGCAGGAACTCGCGAAGGATGTTCTTGCGCAGATCCAATCATCGCCAAAACTAGGCAACAAGCAGCAAGTATTAATTTTAGTCTGTTCATACGTCTAATAAATCTATTGGTAAATCTTTGGTAGCTTTTGCGCCTAATTGTTTTATTCTATCGGCAGTGCGGAACACATTTCCGTTACCTTCTTTCAACTTATTCATGGCATCATCACACGATTTTCCGGCTCTATCGAGATTTTCTTTTACTTTATCCCAATCGGCCACAAAACCAACTAATTTATCATACATAGTACCACTCAAACGCGCGATTTCAAGCGCATTTTTAGTTTGATTTTCTTGTTTCCATATACTCGCTACGGTACGCAACGTAGCCAACAACGTTGTAGGGCTGACAATCACAATTTTACGATCCCAAGCATCAGAAAATAAGGTCTGATCGGCCTGAACAGCCACCGAAAAAGAAGCCTCAATTGGAATAAACAACAAGACAAAATCAGGCGTATTCACACCCATTGAATTCTGATAACTTTTATCGGCCAATTCGCGAACATGTTTTTTTAATGATATTAAATGATCCTTCAAAGCTTGCTTATATTCTTCATCGGTAACTGCAGAAATCATCCGTTCATAAGCCACCAACGACACTTTTGAATCAATAATAATATGTTTACTATCGGGTAAATTTAAAATCACATCAGGGCGATAGGTTTCACCTTGAGCACCTTCCACCACTTTTTCACGTTCATATTCAATTCCTTTGGTCAATCCAGAAGTTTCGAGTATACGTTCTAAAATCATTTCACCCCAATTTCCCTGAGTTTTAGATTCACCTTTCAACGCTTTCGTCAAATTATTAGCTTCATCACTAATGCGTACATTTTGTTCGGTCAACGTTTTAAGCTGCTCTTTAAGACTCACTTTATCACGCATCTCAGCGTTAAAAGCATTTTCAACTTGCTTTTTAAAATCGGCAATTTTATCACCCAATGGATTTAAGATAGCGCCAATATTTTTTTCGCTAGTAGCCGACAATTCAGCAGCGCGTTCTTTTAATATCTTATTAGCAATATTTTCAAATTCGACGGTTAATTTTTGCTGTAATTCTAGCAATTCTGTCCTTTGCGTGGCCAATTGTTCTTTGATATTCAAATTATTAGCTTCGACAGTAGCCAACAAAGTCATTTTTTCAGACAATTCAGCACGTAACGTTTGTACTTCGGCTAATAAAGTCTGAGCTTCCAACGTTTTTGCCTGCAGCTGCGACTCCACTACAGAGTTAGCCGCACGCACCTTATTTGTCAACAAATAGGCTGCCAAAAAACCTAGCAATGCCGTCAAAAAAGCAATAAGAAGTGTTAAACTTAAACTCATAAATTGTTCAAAAAAAATAATAACGATAAAAAAGACTATTTATTTTCAACCATCCTATTTTTGATCAAATAACGTAGGACGATCTTGATCTAATTGACGTAAAGCAGTACGAATAACAGCCTCGCGTACAAATTTAGAAACATTTTCGACCTTATATTTGCTCACATACTTGTCCAATATCTTCTGCTCTTCGTCGTTCATCAAAAAGGCAATTCTATGGGTGCGCTTAACAACAGGGCGCTGCGACGATTTTTGCGGGGCTTTTTTCTTCATGCAACTTTCATTTCTAAATAACTTACAAATATACAAATTTTTACGGTAACGAAAGTCTACGAAACACATTTCTGGAGGATATTTTGTCCATCTGGTCGATATTTGCGGATAGAGAGAATTATACATACGTCAAAAAATCAATTCACCCATTGGAAATTGATTTCAATCTAACAAAAAGGATCAATAATTTTTTAGCTCAAAAACAAAAAAGAATTATCTTTGCCTGCATAATACATGAACAATTATGGCAGAACACAATGAGCTAGGAAAAGAAGGTGAATTACAGGCACAACTTTTTTTGCGAAATAAAGGCTATAAAATACTTGATTGCAATTGGCGTTTTGGAAAAAATGAGCTAGATATTGTCGCTACAAAAAACTCTGTTTTGGTTATTGTAGAAGTTAAATCACGCTCCACCGAATATTTCGAACATCCCAAAGACACTATAACTAATGCCAAAATACGGCGTACCGTGGAAGCTGCACATGAATATGTATTATCGCACAACTTAGACATTAATGTTCGCTTCGACGTTATCAGTGTCATACCAAACAAAGGTGGATATGACATAGAACACATTGAAGATGCTTTTTTCCCTCCAATAAATTAACCAAGCAACTAGAATAAATTTTCACAACAGAGGACAATATTTTAGTTATCAAACTATTACATCTTCCACCATAAATTTTCACAAACTTCTTGTGTAATTCAACAAAAAACATTACTTTTGCCGAGCAATTCTGATAAGAATTGTTTGTATGACATATTCTTCCTTAGCTCAGTTGGTTAGAGCATCTGACTGTTAATCAGAGGGTCCTTGGTTCAAGTCCAAGAGGGAGAGCAACTTTTTTAACAAAAGAACATAAATAATTGATAATAATTTCTTATCGTTATTGATTATTTATACCAATTAAATTCATTCTTCCTTAGCTCAGTTGGTTAGAGCATCTGACTGTTAATCAGAGGGTCCTTGGTTCAAGTCCAAGAGGGAGAGCAACTTTTTTCAGAAGTGAAATGGAGTCATTTATTTCACCTTACGAAAAAAGAAGACAATTAGAAGCCGCAACTTTTTAGCAGCGGCTTTTTTATTTTCAAAAACGCCAACAAGTATTTCCGCACATGAAAAAAGTTCTCGGCATGGGCAATGCACTTGTGGATATCCTAATGATGTTAAAATCTGACGATTTATTACATCAGCTCAGGTTACCCAAGGGGAGCATGCAACTCATAAACGAGGCAAAAATGCGGGAAATTCAAGAAGCTACTATCCTACTCGATCAACACGTAGCTACTGGTGGTTCTGTCTCAAATACCATCTCTGGTTTAGCACGATTAGGAGTCGACGTCGGATTTATTGGTAAAATTGGCAACGATTCTATCGGAGATTTCTTCAAAGTTGATTCTTTTGAAAATGGCGTACTCACCTATTTATTGGGCTCGCAGTTAGCATCTGGACGTTGTCATGTTCTTATTTCACCAGATAGCGAACGTACCATGTGTACTTATTTAGGAGCTGCCAGTGACCTTCGGGCTACAGATCTACATGAGCGCATGTTTACAGACTTTGACGTTCTACACATAGAATGCTATCTGGTCGAAAATCAAGAGCTCATGTTGCGTACAGCACAAATGGCAAAAGCTGCCAACATGCAACTTTCACTCGATTTAGCGAGCTATAACGTTGTCGAATCCAATCTCGATTTTTTACGTGAATTTGTAAAAAATTATGTAGATATTGTATTTGCCAACGAAGAAGAGGCGTTTGCATTTACTGGTAAGCACGACAAAGAAGCTGTAACCGAAATAGCTTCCATGTGTGATATTGCAATTGTAAAAGTTGGAAAACGTGGTTCATTCATACAATCGGACCATGAATTCCACTCAATTGGTGCTGCCAAAGTTAATTGCATCGATTCAACAGGTGCCGGAGACCTTTATGCAGCAGGCTTTTTATATGGTTACGCATGCGGACTATCACTCGATAAATGTGCTAAAATTGGAACCATCTGCGCTGGTCACGTTATTCAATCTATTGGTGCTAAAATGGATGACCGCATCTGGAAATCCATTAATGCTATCGTCTCAAATTTCTAATAAGATCACACATCATAATTAAAAGAAAGCGTAGGTAATCACTTACGCTTTCTTTTTTTTTGTAAACACCACAAAAAAAACAGAGCTAATCCATTAGAATTAGCCCTGTTTTAATTGTATTAAAATCTGTTTAATTTAAACGTTGCAACCAACGCACATAGCAAAAGTCCATACGATGAGGAAGGTCACTGTTTTTAGGGAACATGCGGAATGCATATTTATAAGTACCTCCTTGTGATAATTGGTAATCCAATTTATACGTAAGTAATGAACCTTCCCGTTTAACCAAGTCAAACTCTTTTACCTCCAATACATGAGTGGTATCTTTAGCATCTTGGTAAGTCACCACCAATTCAATACCAATACCATTATCATTCAAACCTTTAATATCTAATTGAGCTGTGATATCATAATGATCGCCAACTTCAACTGAGAGATGATCTAAATTCTGAATATCTAACGATTTCAACTCAATTTCATCCCAATGTGCAGCCACATTATGTTTCCATGCCGCAATTTCTTTTGCTTTAGCGAAATTATTTGCACTTAAAACCGCCGAACGTTTTGACAATGGCATATAAAAACGCTCTATATAATCATCCATCATACGTTTAGTGGTAAAACGTGGCGTTATTTCAGCAATTGATTTTTTAATTGTTGCCACCCATTCTGGCGAAAATCCTTTTGTGTTTTTAGCAAAATACAAAGGAATAATTTCATTTTCCAGTATACCGTAAATAGTTGCCGCATCCAATTGATCTTGATGTTCTTGATTTTCGTATGTACGCTTGTCGGTTAATGCCCAACCAGCACCTTTTACGTAACCTTCAAGCCACCAACCATCAAGTACGGAAAAATTTAAAACACCATTCATTTGTGCTTTTTCACCTGAAGTTCCAGAGGCTTCCAAAGGACGGGTTGGTGTATTCAACCAGATATCAACACCGGCAATTAAACGTTTTGCTAAACGCATATCATAATTTTCCAAGAAGATTACCTTACCTAAAAATTGTGGCATACGAGAAATCTCAATGATACGTTTAATCAAACTTTGACCACCACCATCTGCAGGATGAGCTTTACCTGTATATAAGAACTGCACAGGACGAACTGGGTCATTCACAATACGTTCCAAACGTTCCAAATCAGTAAAGAGCAAATGAGCACGTTTATAAGTAGCAAAACGGCGACCAAAACCAATAATCAATGCATTTGGATTAATACGCTCTAAGATAGAGACTATTTTAGAAGGATCTTGTTGCGTTTTTAACCAATTTTCTTCAAATTGTAATTTGATATAATCAATTAATTTATTTTTCAATGCCGTACGCGTTGCCCAAATTTCTTCGTTAGGAACAGTATTGATTTTGCTCCAAATTTTCAAACTTGATTGATCCTGATAAAAATTTTTGTCAAAATATTTTTCATAAATAGCTTTCCATTCAGAAGCTGCCCAAGTAGGCATATGAACACCATTTGTTACATAACTAACATGCAGTTCTTCAGGGAAATAACCTTTCCAAAGTGGATTAAACATTTCTTGCGAAACTTTACCATGCAACCAACTCACACCATTGACAAATTGGCAAGTATTACAAGCAAACACACTCATTGAAAATTTTTCTTGAGTTCCTGGGTTTTCACGCCCCATATCAATAAAATCATTCCACGAAATACCTAATTTAGCAGCATATTCACCCATATATTTACCAAATAAGCTTTCTTCAAAACTATCGTGACCAGCAGGAACTGGAGTATGAACCGTATATAAAGAACTTGTGCGAACAGCTTCCAAAGCTTCTGGCAAAGTTAATCCGCTCGCAACATAATCAACCAGACGTTGTACATTAATCAATGCAGCATGGCCTTCGTTACAATGATAAACTTGTTTTTTGACACCTAATTTTTTCAAAGCCAACATACCGCCAATACCAAGCATAATTTCTTGCTTCATACGATTTTCCCAATCTCCACCGTATAATTGATGTGTAATCACACGGTCAAATTCGCTATTCATTTCCATATCAGTATCCAACAAATAAAGCGAAACGCGTCCAACTGCCACCTTCCAAACATAAGCATACACCATTCGATCAGGGTAAGGAACTTCGATAATCACTGGCTGATCATTAGCATCTTTTACTTGAACAATAGGCAATAAATTAAAGTTTTGTGCCTCATATTTAGCTATTTGTTGCCCCTCCATCGATAAAGTCTGTGTGAAATAACCATAACGATATAAAAAGCCTATAGCCGTCATATCAACATTGTGATCAGAGGCTTCTTTTAAATAATCACCAGCCAAAACACCCAAACCACCAGAATAAATTTTCAAATGATCAGTCAAACCATATTCCATACTAAAATAAGCTACAGAAGGGATTTCTGTACTCGGTTTAGTATCTACATAAGCACGGAATTCAGTATAAACATCATCCAATTGCTTGAGAAATTTTTCATTAGAAGAAAGTTCTACAAAGCGATCAACTTTCACAATTTCCAACATCATAACAGGATTATGGCGACATTGGCTCCACAATTGCGAATCAATACTACGGAAGAGTGATTTTGCACTGACATTCCAAACCCACCATAGGTTTTTAGACATTTCATGTAAGCGTTCCAAATTTTTTGGTAAGCTAGTTTTTACCGTAAATTCAATCCAATTTGGATCATTTACTTGGTTGACTTTAACATCCATAATTTTTAATGTAAATTTTAATAATGTTATGTGATTTTTATTTCTTTTTCTTCAAGGCAATAGTATAGGCATCATAATAATAACTAATAAATTCTTTCCAAAGCGCTTTTTGAGCAATAGCTGAAACTTTAGTTTTAATCTCTTTCTGCTCTATTTGCGAAATATTTGCATATTCAGCCATCATTTCACTAATGGTTCGAACAACATCATGATAATTATAATCAGAACGATGAACAATACCAACACCTGTAGTAATATCTTGTGGCGTCGACGAAACCCACTGACCAAAACCTGACAAATCAGTAGTAATGGTAGGAATGCCAAATGCAGCGCTTTCAAGAGGTGTATAACCCCAAGGTTCATAATAAGAAGGGTAAACCGTCAAATCAAAACCAGCCAATAAATTATAGTATGGCATATTAAAAATACCATCAGAACCATTCAAGTAGGTAGGAACAAATATAACTTTGACCAACTCATTCTCACGATTCGTTAGATGAAACCATTTCAAAGCATTCATCACAGAATCATTCCAAGGCTCCACTAAATTATGCGTAGTAAACTGATTCTTAAGCGTCTTTTGTGTATGGTCATGCAATTTTTGACTTAAATCTTGGCAAGGACCATAAGACCAACCTGGCACTAATATAAAAGCAACAATTTCGCGCGATAATGGTTTTTGGGATAATAACTTTAATGATTCTATAAAAGCATCAATGCCTTTATTTTTATATTCATAACGCCCGGAGGTAGAAACAAATAGCGCATTATCCTTCAATTCATAGCCAAGTAAAGCTTCCGCCACTTGACGTAATTTAAGACGAGCGGCTTTACGTGCCGACGAAAAACGAACGCCTTTAGGAACAAAATCATCTTCAAAACCATTTGGCGTAACTACATCTGCTGGTTTTTCAAGCAACTGCTCACATTCCTGATTGGTAATATCGCTCACGGTTGTAAAACAATCGCTCACATGCGCCGCAATTTTTTCGACAGAATGTTTAGCGACCATATTTAATTCGCGCGCCATTTGATCACCATTATATTCAGGCAAATAATCATACAAAGGTTTATGATTACCGGCTATGGAACGGCCAATTGACGTGGCATGGGTAGTAAAAACTGTGGCGACTTTAGGTAAATAATGTTTTACATAAAATACACCGAAAGCTGTCATCCATTCATTAAAATGGGCTATCACTTTCTTTTTACCTAATGCATGGAATTGTATAAAACTATCCACCACTTTGCCTGATGCATATCCAAACATACTGGCTTCATCATAATCGCCATAAGCCGTTAGAGATTCCACTCCAAACCACATCCAGAAATCACCATAAATGTGATTTTTTTCTTCCAAAAATGGCTTAAAGTCAACCAAGATAACCAGCGGCTTTCCAGAGACATCCCAGCGACCAACGCGCACATGTAAGTTTTCGTGTTCACGAGCGTACTCTGCCCAATCAGCGAAATCGTTAGTAGGAATAAAATCTGGTGATGGCGTTTCAGTCCAAATATCTGGACCTATAAAAAAAAGATGATCTCCAAAAGTAATTTGTAAAGTGCGCGCACGAGTAGAAAGTACCGTATAAATACCGCCTACTTTATTGCAAACTTCCCAACTCGTTTCAAAGATATAATCAGGGATTATATGTTTCATTTATGAGGTTTTTCACATTTTAGGTCGCAAAGATACGAATAATTATAGAAAACAAACGTTAAAAAATAGATAATTTACAATTAACCATACTTTTCAGCAAAAAAGAACAAAAGACCTTACGTAAATCATATTTAATTCTGTTAATCAACTAGTTATAAAATAAACTATAAAACCACCACAGTGATTAATCGCCATTCAGAATAAAAAAACAACCACCAAAAAACATGTTATAAAACATATTACATAAAAACCAGTATGAAGAACAAGATAGCTAAATCATCTACTGCCACTCATAACGAATCGTTATAAAATAGATTGCATAAAAAAAGTTGACAACTAATTGTCAACTTTTTTATATCGGAATTTAACTAGGAGTTACAGCAAAGCTTCCTTGAGGGCCTCATGCACATCTTTCACGAAATGAAAACGAAGGCCTTTAAGATAGATGGCACTAATCTCATCGATATCTTTACGATTATCTTCACACAAAATAATATCCGTGATGCCTGCTCGTTTGGCCGCTAAAATCTTTTCTTTGATTCCACCAACAGGCAATAATTTACCTCGTAGCGTAATTTCGCCAGTCATAGCAAAGTTTTTACGCACCTTGCGTTTTGTAAAAGCCGATGTCAAAGCGGTAAGCATGGTAATCCCAGCCGATGGACCATCCTTTGGAATAGCTCCTTCGGGCACATGAATATGCACATTGTATTCTTCAAATACAGTTTCGTCAATACCAAATAAATCAGCATGAGCTTTCAAATATTCAAGTGCCAACATGGCCGATTCTTTCATTACCTCACCTAAATTACCTGTGAGGGTAAGTTTGCCTCCCTTTCCTTTGCTCAAACTCGACTCAATGTAAAGAATTTCGCCGCCAACACTCGTCCAAGCCAAACCTGTTACGACGCCGTAATAATCATTTCCTTGATAAAAATCGTGCATATAACGTGGGGCACCTAAATACACCTTTAAGTCTTCAAGAGTTAAAGCGGGATCAAACACTTCGTCTGAGGCAATTTTACGAGCTACTTTACGCATTAGTTTTGCTATAACTCTATCCAATTCACGAACACCCGACTCACGTGTGTAATTATCCACCAAATAACGAACTAACGACTTTGAAAATTTGATACGCGATTTATCAATACCATGCGCGATCAACTGTTTTGGAATCAGATGACGCATGGCAATTTCTACTTTTTCTTCGGCAATATACCCCGTAACCTCTATCAGTTCCATACGATCGAGCAAAGGCTGCGAAACAGAGCTTAACGTGTTAGCTGTGGCAATAAACAACACTTTCGATAAATCAAAATCAATATCCAAGAAATTATCATGAAAAGCACCATTTTGTTCAGGGTCAAGCACCTCAAGCAAAGCCGAAGCAGGATCGCCCTTAAAATCAGAATTTACTTTATCAATCTCATCTAACACAAACACAGGATTAGAGGAACCGACTTTATTCAGATTTTGAATAATACGCCCAGGCATTGCACCAATATAGGTACGACGATGACCACGAATTTCTGACTCATCGTGCAAACCACCAAGCGACATGCGAATATATTTTCGTCCAAGCGTTTCGGCTATCGATTTACCCAACGACGTTTTACCAACGCCAGGAGGGCCATATAAACAAATAATAGGCGCTTTCAAATCCCCTTTTAATTTGAGCACAGCCAAATGTTCAATAATGCGTTCCTTCACTTTATCCAATCCAAAATGGTCACGATCGAGCACTTTTTGTGCCTTTTTCAAATCGAAATTATCCGTAGTATAATCGTTCCAAGGTAAATTGACAAGCGTTTCGACGTAATTCAATTGAACCGAATAATCAGGAGCATGCGGATGCGTACGTTCCAATTTAGCCAATTCTTTTTGGAAAATTTCCGCCGTTTTCACATCCCATTTTTTAGTTTTAGCTTTCTCGCGAAATGCATTTATTTCTTGCTCGGCGCCGCCACCACCCAACTCTTCTTGAATGGTTTTTATTTGTTGCTGCAAATAGTATTCGCGCTGTTGTTGATCCATATCTAAACGCGCCTTCGATTGTATAGAAGCCTTTATCTCCAGTAATTGAGACTCTTTAGTTAACACATCTAACAATTGATAGCCACGCTCTTTCATATCATCCAATTCCAGTAAACGCTCCTTTTCAGTAAGCTTTAATCCAAAATTAGCACAAATAAAATTGATTAGTGAAGTTGGTTGTTCTATATTGCGAATAGCAAACGAAGCTTCTTCGGGCATAGAACCAGAATTTTT
>Ga0172378_10001489_pt1 | contig 21695 bp, 15 predicted proteins | sample GrowelOW332metaG_FD_119755 | JGI IMG/M metagenome (GOLD analysis project Ga0172378, IMG submission 119755) | Groundwater microbial communities from an aquifer near a municipal landfill in Southern Ontario, Canada - Pumphouse #3_1 metaG | ecosystem: Environmental > Aquatic > Deep subsurface >... | reverse complement strand
ACCTTTCATCATTGAGACCTTTGGTTCTGAATACATTGGTTCTTTAAAAGCGGCAAAAAATGGGGTTTTGTCTCAAGATGCTCACGAAGCTATCCGTCCAACCGGAACTCATAGAACTCCTGAATTGGTCGCGAAATATGTTGGGAAAGACGAAGCGAAACTTTATCGACTTATTTATGATAGAGCCCTTGCTTCTGTCATGAGCGATAAGCAAGTCGCTGAAAGCACGGCTATCTTTGAAACCGGTGGATTAACTTTTAAAGCCACTGGAAGTCGGACCCTTTTCAAAGGCTTTGAAGCCATCTATGGTGAGTTCGATGAACCTGATGCCAAGGCTTTACCTGAACTAAAAGAAGGGGAAAACTATCATCTTTCCGACAAGAAAGACGAACAAAAGTTTACTAAAGGCCCTGCTAGGTACAGTGAAGCAAAGATTGTAAAGCTCATGGAAGAAGAAGGCATCGGACGTCCTTCCACATATGCAACAACGATTAAGACTCTCCAAAATCGGGGCTACATTGTTGTGGAGAATGGAGTTTTAGTTCCCACCGAGACGGGTTTAAGAACTACTCTCGTTTTAGAAAAATACTTTCCGGAAATCGTTTCAACGGAATACACAGCTAAGATGGAAAACACCCTCGATGAAATTGAAAAAGGGGAAGAAACAAAGATTGAAGCAATGAATGATTTCTATGGTCCTTTTATGGAAAACTTCCAAAAGGTTCAAGAAGTTATGTACAAAGATCCTTTAACTGAGACTGGTGATATTTGCCCAAAATGTGGTTCTCCATTAGTTCTTAGAAAGTCTCGTTATGGAACTTTCGCTGCTTGTTCGAATTATCCAAAATGCGATTACATTAAGAAACCAGAGAAGACTCCTGCTAAAGAAACAGGGGAGAAGTGTCCTCAATGTGGGAAGCCACTAGTTTATCGAACCGACCGGAAGGGAAAAGAGTTTGTGGCTTGTTCCGGATTCCCAAAATGCCGCTATATTCAAGGAGCAGAAAACGCTCAAAGAGTGGTGCCAACTTATACGGAAGCTGATTACGTAAAGGATTGCCCGTCTTGCAAAGGGGGACATTTAGTCATTAAGAAAGGAAAGAAAGTTTCCTTCCTTGGTTGTACAAATTTCCCAAAATGCCATTATCACGAGTGGCTTACTGACACAAAAAAGAAAGACGCATGAAAAGAGTAAATATCATCGGGGCAGGTTTAGCTGGAAGCGAAGCCTGCTCTTTCTTCCTAAAAAAAGGGTATGAGGTCCATCTTTATGAGAGACGTCCTTTAATCAACGATGGGGCTCATGAAACCGGCTTATTTGGTGAACTTGTCTGTTCTAATTCCTTAAAAAGCAAACAGATTGAAAATGCGGCAGGGTTGCTAAAAGAAGAAATGCGACTAATGGACTCTATCATGATGGAAGCTACCCTTACTAGCGAGGTCCCAAGTGGTAACGCCCTTTCGGTTGATCGTTTACTTTTTGCTCAAAAGATAACTGATTCTCTTAAAAAATACCCGAACTTAATCATTCATGAAGAAGAGGTTTCTTCTTTCCCTGAAGGAGTTTGTATCTTAGCGACCGGACCTTTAACTAGTGAAAGCCTTCTTAACTGTCTCCAAGAAAAAATAGGAAAGAAGAATCTTTCTTTCTTTGATGCCTCTGCTCCAATTGTTAAGAAAGAAACAATTGATTTTTCTAAAGCCTATTTCAAATCTCGTTTTGAGCAAGGGGATAGTGCTTACCTAAATTGTCCTTTTGGAAAAGAAGAGTATTTTACTTTTGTTAAAGAATTAACGGGAGCGAAAAAGGCGATGCTTCATGAATTTGATACTCGCTATTTTGAAGGCTGCCTGCCTTTAGAAGTGATGGCGGCTCGAGGAATTGAGACGCTCCGTCATGGGCCGCTTAAGCCATTTGGTTTAGATACGCCTGAGCATCCTCGTCCTTATGCAGTGGCTCAACTGCGCCAAGATAATGCTCTTGGGGATTATTACAACATTGTTGGTTTTCAAACTAACCTTACTTATGGAGAACAAAAAAGAGTCTTTTCCTTAATTCCTGGTTTAGAACATGCAGAATTTGTTCGATATGGGCAAATGCATCGGAATGCCTATTTAGACGCTCCAATATGTCTAAATGAAAATTTAAGTCTTAAGAATGATCCCAATATCTTTATTGCTGGTCAACTTTCTGGAGTTGAAGGTTATGTCGAAAGCGCAGCTTGTGGAATCGCTGCAGCCATCTTTGCTTATCGAAAAATGGAAGGTCTCTCAGCTTGTAGTTTCCCACCTGATACAGTTTTAGGGGCTCTACTAAAATATCTTAGAAATGCCGATGGGGGATACTTTATGCCGATGAATGCTAATTGGGCCTTGTTCCCAGGGATTAGAAAAGAGAATCGTTTAGAAGCGGCTCAAGTTGCTCTCAAGAGTATTGCGTCTTTTTGGGAAGAATATGGATTGGATCGAAGGATTTAGAGAATATTTATTATCTTCTAAGGGGCTATCGCGAAAAACAGCCGATTCTTATTTTTCTGACGCTGAACTGTTTCTCTCCTTTCTGGAAGGAAGAGAAATCTCTCCTGATTGCATTGATGAATACGTGATTAGGGATTTTCTTTTTCATGAGGTTACCCATGGAAAATCAAAACGGAGTTGTCAAAGACGGTTGTCTTCTCTCCGCAGTTTTTATGAATTTTTACGGGCGCAAGAACGGCTAGATATTGACCCGTTTTTGCTTATTACTTCTCCTAAATCTATAAAGGCTTTACCAAGGCCCTTAACGCTTAAAGAAACCGACCAGTTAATTTCAGAGAATCAAAAAAGGGATGACCCTTTCGTTTCAAGAGATTGTTCGATCATTGAACTGCTTTATTCTTCAGGTTTACGAGCGAGTGAACTTGTTTCTATTAAAGAAAACGACATAGATTTTATTTCCCGGACTATCAAAGTCTTAGGGAAAGGCAGTAAAGAAAGAATTGTTCCTTTTTCCAAAGAGGCTTCAGTTGTAATGAAGAAGTATCAAACCATTGGCCGTCCTTTTTTACAATCAAAAAGCGAAGAAAAGACATCCTTTTTCTTTCTAAATTCTCAAGGAAAGCCCTTAAGTGTCCGAGGATTAGAGTACATTCTCAAACAAGTAGAAAAGAAAGCTGGCTTGTCTGTTAGTCTTCATCCTCATTCTCTCCGTCATACCTTTGCTACTCACCTTCTCGAAGGAGGGGCGGATCTCCGTCTTATCCAAGAACTTCTAGGACATGAATCGATAAGATCCACTCAGGTATACGCTCATGTTTCGAATGAAAAGATGAAACAAGAATACGATGATTTCTTTCCTCAAGGAGAGGCTCCAAATATTAAAAAGTAGGACAGTGTTACTTAGTTTTTTCGGTAGCAATAATGAAATTACCCCTTAAAAGCTTTTTGTCTTCCTTAAAGAGAGTCCTAGTGCTATAATCGCAAGCGACTCTTGAGAGTCAAATACGCACCTCATGGATTCAGCGCCGTGTTCTCCGATGGGCGAGACAGCTTAAAAAGCGTCGGAGTGGTCAGCTGCTAGAAGTGGGGGAGGCATAAACAAATGGAGGTCACCAAAATGAGTGACGAAATCGAAAAGAAGGAAGCGGAAGCGACCGCTCCAACAGCCGTTGCTGCTGAGCCAACTATGGCTGAAATCATCCATGACCCGAACGCTCCTGTCATGACTGTGAAGAAACTTTTAGAAGCTGGAGTTCACTTCGGACATCAAACCCGTCGTTGGAATCCAAAGATGAGCAAATTCATCTATGGTGCCAGAAATGGTATCTACATAATCGACCTTACCAAGACTGTTGAGAGAGTTAACGCTTCCTACAAGGCTCTTAAGGCCATTGTCGAACAAGGTGGAAAGGTTCTCTTTGTTGGAACCAAGCCACAGGCTCAACAAATCGTCGTCGACGAAGCTGTCCGCAGTGGTAGCTTCTACATCACCAACCGCTGGCTCGGTGGAACCTTAACCAACTTCCGTACTATTCTTGCCAGAATCAAGAAACTCAAGGACCTCGAAGCCCAAGAGACTGACGGCACCTTTGACAAACTTCCTAAGAAAGAAGTTGCTGTTCTTAAAAAAGAACTTGAGAAACTTCGCAAAAACTTAGAGGGCGTCAAAGAAATGCGCCGCCTTCCACAGGCTGTTGTTGTTTGTGATCCAACTCTTGAACACAACGCTGTCAGCGAAGCTAGAAAACTTAACATTCCTGTGTTTGGAATCGTTGATACCAGCGATGATCCAGATCTCATCGACTTCCCAATTGCTTCCAATAATGATGCCCAGAGTGCTTTAAAGCTCCTCGTCGGTTCCTTAGCGGATGCTGTTGTTGAGGCCAAAGGTGGAATCACCGAGATTGCTTACACCAAAGACGAAGGCGACGAAGCGACCATGAAGGACGCTATCCGTGCTGCTGATATTGCTAACGAGCAACGTAAAGCTGCTATGCGTGCTAAGAGACGTGAAGCCGAAGAGAGATATGCTAAGATGCAGGCCGATCGTGCCGCTCGCTATGCTTCAAGAAATTCGGATAGGAACAATGCTGCTCCTGCCGGAAATGCTGCCCCAGCTAAGGAGAGCAAGTAATGGCTGATAGTAACTTAATCGAACTTATTAAAGCCCTCCGGGAAAGAACCGGTGCTGGCATGATGGATTGCAAACGTGCTCTTGAAGCCAATGGTCTTGATATTGAAAAGGCCGTTGACCACCTTCGTGAGAAGGGCGTAATCAAAGCCGCCAACAAATCTACTCGTATTGCTGCTGAAGGACTTACCAACGTTACCCTTTCCGCCGATGGAAAGAAAGCCGTTATCCTTGAAGTTAACTGCGAGACCGACTTCGTTTCTTCTAGTGACAAGTTCCACGGACTTGTGGACAAAGTTACTGAAATTCTTCTTGCTAAGGAACCAAAAACCCTTGAAGATGCTAAAGAATTAACTGCTATCCCATTCACCGATGCTACTGTTGCTATGGGTGAAAAGTTTGATCTTCGCCGCTATGAGGTTGTTACCTTAGCCGAAGGACAAGGATTCTCTACCTATATGCATATGGGTGGAAAGATCTCTGTTCTCGTTGTCTTTGATAAAGATCCTGGCGAGTATGCTAAGCCTCTTGCTATGCATATTGCTGCTAACAATCCTAGTTACATTGCTCTTGCCGATGTCCCTGCTGATATCCGTGCTAGAGAAAAAGCTATTGCTGTTGAAGAAGTTAAGGCTGATCCAAAACTTACTTCCAAACCTGATGCCGTTAAGGCTCAGATTGTTGAGAGAAAGGTCGACAAGACCCTCAGCGGAAGCTGCCTCTCACTGCAAAACTATCTCTTAGATGAGAGCAAAACCGTTGGCACTTTCTTAACAGAAAAAGGTCTTGGAATCGTATCATTTGTCCGCTATCAAGTGGGCGAAGGTATTGCCAAGCGTCAGCAAGAAAATTAATCTTTAGCGGAAGGGTGACCTTCCGCTTTTTCTTTGTCAAAACCGCAATGTCGTATAACATATCTTTATGGAAAAAGTTGTTAAGTTACCATTTATTCGTAAACCAATCTCAATTATTGGGATTGTCGCCGTTCTTTCGGCTCTCTTAGGCGTAGTCCTTTTAATCGTTGCTTCTTTCTATGATTTACAAATTTCTAAAGCTCTTCATAATTCTTCTTCATGGTTCGCTAGATTCGGAGCGGGATATGCTCCTCTCCCAGTTTACTTAGGACTTACTATTTCAGGAGTTTTCTTAATTCTGGCGAGAGCATCCCTTAATAAGTGGATTACCATTGCTCAAATTGTTTTAGGAGTCGCGTTAATTGCTGGTGGCTCTTACTTAGTTATGTTTCAAACTACCCATTATCGGAGTGGTTTTCCCCTTGGAATGACCATTGCTATTGGACTCTTACTCGTTGTCTGTGTGGATCTACTAATCTACAAGTTTTACTCCAACGAAGATAAATTAGTTCTCCTTAGAGCGGCTTTTGCTATTTTGCTTATGATAGCTTTTGAACTAGCGCTTGGCGAGATTATCAAGACTCCATGGAGTCGGCTTCGTCCTTATGCTATCTATGAACTAGGAAGTGATTCCTATTTCGTTCCTTGGTGGCAAGCTGGTGCTGGTAACGTCTTTAAGAATTCTATCAACCCTGATTTACTAGAAGAACCAGCGAAGTTTGCTGACTATTTCAAATCCTTTCCTAGTGGTCACACTGGGCACGCCACTGTTATGTGTTTCTTACTTGTTATTCTAGCCAATATTAAGCCAAGACTTAAAAAATGGACTCCTTTGTTTCTTGCTATAGGAGTTATTTACGCGATGATAATGGCTCTTTCTCGTGTTATTATCGGAGCCCATTATCTTAGCGATACGATGGTTGGATTCCTTCTTTCCTTTGCTTCAGGAGCTCTGTGTTATTGGCTTCTGTTCGTTTGGAAGAGGTTTTCTCCCAAGACTGATACGATATAATCTAGCAACTCTCTATACTTTACGTATAATAAGGAGACTTATGGAAACCAAATTTAAAAGAGTCGTCATCAAGGTATCAGGGGAAGCTCTGGCGGACAACCGTGATAAGACTGTCCTCGATCAGAGGAAAATTGCAGAGGTAGCCAAGGCTATTCTCGAGATTAGAGAACTCGGCGTTGAGGTCTCGGTTGTGGTAGGAGCGGGTAATATCTGGCGGGGCAAACTTGCAGAAAAGATCGGAATCGATCGCTCCACCGGTGATTACATGGGTATGCTTGGCACAATCATTAATGCTCTAGCTCTCCAGAACGCTTTTGAAAAAGTTGGCTTAATGACTCGAGTTATGTCTTCAATTAATGTTCCTCAAGTGTGTGAACCTTACATTAGAAGAAAAGCAATTGCCTATATGAACTCGGGAGAAGTTGTCATCTTCGCTGGGGGAACTGGCAATCCTTACTTCACGACTGATACGACCGCTACCTTAAGAGCCCTTGAGATTGAAGCTGATGCTATCTTGATGGCGAAAAATGGTATCGATGGTGTATACGACCAGGATCCAAGAAAGAATCCGGATGCTAAGTTACTCTCTCATCTTAGTTTCCATGAAGTTGTTGAGAAGAAACTCGAGGTTATGGATTTAACTGCTGTTGCCATGTTAGAACGCAGTAACATTATCATCCGCGTCTTTGGTATGAAGAGTCCTCTGTCGTTTAAGGGTATCATTCTAGGTGAAGACGTTGGAACAACCATAGGAAAGGAATAATTATGGAAGCAATTATTAACGAAGCTGCAAGTAAGATGGAAAAGACGATTTCTAGTTTTGAAGGAGCCTTAGGCAAACTTAGAACCGGAAGAGCTAATCCTGCTATTCTTGCTGGAATTATGTGTGATTATTATGGCGATAAGATTGAACTCACTTCAATTTGCCAGATTTCAATGCCTGAAGGCCGTCAGCTTCTTATTCATCCATATTCCCGTGAGGATATGAAATGTGTCTTAGCCGCTTTATCAAGCGCTAATTTGGGGATCAATCCTCAAGCGGAAGCCGATAGTATTCGCTTGATTGTTCCTCCACTTACCGAAGACATCAGAAAAGATATTGCTAAACAAGCTAAGGCTCTGGGAGAAGAAGGAAAAGTTTCAATCAGAAACATCCGTCGTGACTATATGGATTTACTAAAAGAAGACGATTCGATGTCTGATGATTATCGAGATCGGGTGGAAGCAGATCTTGAAAAAGCTGTCTCCAATGCTCTTAGTAAAATCGAAAGCATCCTCGCTGCTAAAACCAAAGACATTCTCTCAATCTAAATTACTAGCCTTGTATTGTTACAAGGCTTTTTTATTACCCTCCATTTATTGTATAATCAATCAATGGCAAGTAAGATTTTTAAACTAGAAAAAGAACTTCATCATATAGCGTTTATTATGGACGGAAATGGACGGTGGGCGAAGGCTAGAGGTCTTCCTCGTTATCTTGGCCATAAAGAGGCTTGTAATCGAATCATTGAATTATTTGAACTCTGCCGTGAATTCAATATTCACACGATGTCTTTTTATGCTTTTAGTACTGAGAATTGGAATCGTCCTGAGGATGAAATCGCTCACTTAATGGATTATCTTGAAGAATTCTTTAATCGAGAAATTGATTATTTGGATTCCGTTGGAACTAAAATCGTTGTTTCCGGCGACTTAAATCGTATCAGAGAACAGACAAGGAAAGTTTGTGTTGAAGCTATTGAGAGGACTAAAGGAAATTCTTCTTGGACCATTAACATTAACCTCAATTATGGGGGTCGCGATGAGATTGTTAGAGCCGCGAAGAAATTCGCTGTTGACTGCGTTAATAACCATATTGACCCTGAAAGATTAAGTGAAGATTCTTTCCGGGAATATTTCTGGAATCCTGAGCTCCCCGATGTCGACTTGCTTATTCGGACTTCTGGAGAGAAGCGGATTTCTAATTACATGCTTTATCTTTGTGCTTATAGTGAGTTTGTCTTTACTAATGTTAAGTGGCCTGATTTTAGAAGAAGTGAGTTTATTGACTGTCTAAAAGAATATCAAAGCCGTGATCGGCGTTTCGGAGGTTTGGATAATGCGTAATTTTGAACCTAATGAACTAACTCCTCAATACAAAGCATCTCTTAAAAGTCGAGTGATTGTCGGAATTGTTCTTGCCGCCATTTTAGTTCCTACCTTTATTTTAGGAGGATGGGTTTTCTTTTGTGTGATTGGAGCCTTCCTCGCAATCGCCATTCATGAGATGAGCAAAGCGACAAAGCGGCCTTATGGTTGGTACGTTTACGTAGCTACTTACATCATTGTTTTTGCCTTTGTTTACTGGTTTGTTGTTAAAGGAAATCTTGAGGACTACCAAATTAATCCTTCCGGGTTTGTGTTTTCTTTAGAAAAGCATTTCCATAATTTTGATATTTCTTGGATAACAGTTGTTTGTGCTTTAGGTTTTTATTTTGTTGTTGCTATCGCTGATGAAAACTTCTCTTTTGGAGATGTATCCTACTTCATAACAATGACTCTTCTCTTAGGATTAGGATTCCAATCTTTCTTTTTCCTTCGTTATTATCCGTTTTACCTTTATGGAGTTAATCCCGAATTCGCTAATCAATCAATCTGTCTTTCTACAATTGGGAAAGATTTAGTGGAGACCCCGTTATTCTCTTATGGTGCTAGCGTTGAGCTTTTATTCTTTGTCATCATTGGCGTTGTATTAAATGACACCATCGCCTACTTTGTTGGTTCTTTATTTGGCAAACATCATATGAACGAGAGAGTGTCCCCACATAAAACCTGGGAAGGTTTCTTTGGCGGGTGGATTGGTTCCTTCCTTATCACTTCTGGAATTGGTTTAGCCTTTGCTGCTTCAAATACTCCAATGCTTCCAACCTTAACCTTGGATCAATGGTATTGGATTGTTTTCTTAGCTTTTGTGATTCCTCTATTTGGAGATCTCGGAGATTTATCCATGAGCTTCATCAAGAGATATTTTAAACTTAAAGATTATGGAACTATCCTTCGTGGACATGGAGGAATTTTAGACCGCGCTGATAGCGCAATGTTTGCTTGCATTGGAGTAATGGTTCTTCTCATCTTTATCACTAACGGATGGAACTTCATCGCTAGAGCGTAAACAATGCGAAAACTCCTTCTTCTTGGAGCATCCGGCAATATAGGATGCCAATCTCTTGATATCGTGGCAAAAAACCCTTCTCTTTTTGAACTTGTGGGGATTTCGGTTGGAAATAATGTCAAGGTAGTGCCTTCAATCGTTGAAAGGTTTCCTTCTATTTCTTCTGTTTGTGTTAAGAATGAAGAAGACGTATCTGACTTAAAGACTCTTTTTCCTCAACTAACTTTTTATCATGGAAATGATGGTTTGCTCTCCCTAATCAGTGAAAGCAATGCTGACATGGTTGAGAATGCTTTAGTTGGTTTTGTTGGTCTGGAACCTTCCTTAGCAACTTTACGGATGAACAAGATTCTTTGCTTAGCGAATAAGGAATCACTTGTTGTTGGAGGGGAACTGATCAATAAGATTTTATCCTCTGGTCTAGGTACTCTCTATCCAATCGACTCTGAACATGTCGCTTTAGCTAAATGTTTATCTAAATGCAAAAGGGAAGATGTTAAGCGATTAATTATCACGGGGTCTGGAGGAGCTTTTAGAAACCTTTCAAGGAAAGAGTGTAGTGCCGTTACCCCGGAGGCAGCCTTAAAGCATCCAACTTGGAATATGGGTCCAAAGATTACAATTGATTGCGCCACAATGATGAATAAGGGATTTGAAGTAATTGAGGCTTTCTACCTCTTTAATTTTCCTCTTAACCAAATAGATATCGTTCTTCATGATGAATCTATGGTTCATTCCGCTGTTGAGCTTAATGATGGCACTTTCATTGCTGATGTTGGTGTTCCTGATATGCATGGTCCGATTTCTTATGCTTTATTTGAAGGCCAACTTCCCTTTGAAGTACAAAAGGGAAAATCTTTAGAAGACTTTGGCTCTTTTCACTTTAGAACATTCACGCCAGATCGTTATCCAGCTGTTAGAATTTGTCTGGACTCATTGAAAAATGGTGGAACCGCTCCAGCTGTGCTTAATGCCGCTAATGAAGTAGCCGTAAATGCTTTCCTTCAGGGTAAAATTCCTTTCCTAAAGATCGAGAAAATTTGTTGTTTTGTTCTCAGTAGGATACCTAATATAATGACTCCGTCTCTCCGCCAAATACTAACGGCGGACTCTTACGCTAGAATACTGGCGGAACGTTACATAAGTGAGGTAAATAGTCATGCTTAATATCATTCTTACAATCGTTGTCGTCATTGTACTTTTAGGCGTCCTTATTGGTCTTCATGAAGCCGGCCACCTTGCTGTTGCTAAGATGTGCAACGTTTATTGCGCTGAGTATTCAATTGGCTTTGGTCCTAAAATCTTTTCTTTGAAGCGAAAGAAAGGGGAGACTGCTTTCAGCGTTCGAGCGCTTCCTTTCGGCGGTTTTGTTTCAATGTATGGAGAGGGAACTGAACTTCCTGATGGATTAGAAATACCTAAAGAAAGAAGTTTAGAAGGAATAAGTAAGTGGAAGAGAGCCGCTATCATTGGGGCGGGTATTGTTGTTAACTTCCTTCTTTCTCTTATTTTTGCTTATGTTTATGCCTTATCATTCCCTAATTACGCTTTATGGCAAGGGTTAAAAAGTGACGTGATAAACCCTGAAACTCAAAGCCAAATTGTGACGGGAATAATGAACGTTAAAGATAGCCAAGGTAACTATCTTGAAAATGGCGAGTATCTCTTTAACCCAGGCAGCATCTTTTCTAATCCATGTACTTCCGGCAAAGATCAGGTCGGTGGTTGGATTGTTGATACCCAGGCTAAAGTCAATAATAGTAGTGAAGATTATGTCGTGCTTTTCTATCCTTCAACCGTGGTTTCTGAAAGTGACTTTATCGCGAACGTCTCTTTCTATAAAGCTCTTACCACCGAAGAAGCGAAAGCCAAAGGCGACTCTTACTTTGTCTATGGTTGGGGTGATAATCTTCTAAATCTCGATGCTCAATCAAGGGAAAGACTTGGAATCTATAATTTCCCAGATTTTGAGAATAAGCTAACTCTTGAATCAGGAGATAAAGTTGTTATTGGTGCTCTATCGGTTAAGAAAATCAATGACAATATTTCTTTAGACTCTCTTTCTAAAAAAACTATTGAATCAACTGCTGTTATTTCTTCAACGAAGGTGGCTTTCCTTCCTCCAGCTGGTTTAATTTGTTCGCCTGTTCCTTTCTATTCATCTTTCTCTGATAGAATGGCTAATGGAACTGAGATTTGGACTAATTACTGGGTAAGCTTAGGGATTGGTCTTCAAAGAATCTTTACTGGTTCTATAGGATCAGTTGGTGGCGTTGTCGCTATGGGAGCTCAAATTGGTGGCACCGGAAGTGCTATGGGATGGGGTTACTCATTCTTTGTCTATGGGGGATACATTTCTCTTAACCTCGCCTTACTTAATCTCTTCCCATTCCCTGGTCTTGATGGCTGGTCTTTAGCGGTTACGGCCTACGAAGGAATTACTAAAAAGAAAGTCAAAGAAAAGACTAAGAACCTCGTTTCTTACATTGGTTTGGCGGTTATTATGACGCTTGCTATTGTTATTACTGTTATGGATATTCTCCGGGTTACAAATATTCTATGAGTATGCGGATGACTCGTTTTCTAACTTCCATCGGGCTTGATCCTGCATCTTTTGACATGGAATTTGATTCCATTGCTTGGGCTGATGAGAAGAAAGAAAAAGTCTTGCTCAAAGTAAGAAAGAGTCATGCTTTTACAGCGGAAGAATTTAATAAGTTTCAAGAGGGATTAGGAAGGATTGACTATCCTTACGATATTTCTTTTGTTTATGATACTGCCCCTTCTTTCTTCGATATTAATGACTTGTTTAATTCTTGGGTTCTTAGCCTTTATCGGGTTGTTCCAAGTGTTTCTTTAACTTCTAGCAAAGAAGGGGAGTTTTCTATCAGTGATACTGACTTAAGTTTTGACCAAAAGAGGATAATCAAAGATTTTGAAGGCTTGCTTTCTTTCCTTAACTATCCTTGGAAACTTACCTCCAAAGAGATAATTGAAAAAGCAAAGAGTGAAGAAGTAAATTGCACCATTTCTGATAACGAAGAAACTAGTAACGAACCTTCTGAAAACGAAGAAGTCGAAAGAGAAGATGTCGATACGGAAGAAGTGAAAGAAAACATAGATGATGAGTGTAACGAAGATGGCGAGCCTGAAGATGAGTCATCAGTTGAAGTGGATGATTCTCATCATTCTGAAGTCTTAGATGCTGAGGAAGCTTACTTAGCCGCAATGAAAAATAGACCTACCCATCAAAATAAGAAGAGCAATTTTGGTTGGCGAAATTATGAGTTCTATCCTTCTATTGCTATGCTTTATTCCTTAGATTCAGGAAATGTTGAATTTGAAGGAGAAGTCTATAAGAGTGATCCTCGGCAAACCCGAACAGGGAAAACAATGAACGTCATTGGAGTAGGGGATGAAAGCAGCGCTATTTCCGTCCGTCTTTTTGAATCTAATCGTGGAGAACTTGATGCGGCCACTATTGCTTCAATAAAAGCTGGAGAACGTTATAGAATTCAAGGCAGTGTAACTTTAGATAAGTACACAAGTGATAAGATTATTCTTGCGAATAGTTGTGAAAAAATCCCTCCAGTCCCTCTCCGAGGTGATTCTTGTTTGAATAAGAGAGTTGAACTCCATTTACATACAAAAATGTCGGCAATGGATGGCGTTGGCGATATCAAAGCCTACTGCGCTGTTGCCAAAAACATGGGAATGAGCGCTCTTGCTGTGACTGACCATGGTGACATCCAGGCTTTCCCAGCAGCGGAAGCAGCCGGTAAGAAATCCGGAATGAAAATTATCTATGGCATCGAGTTTAATATGTTCGATTGGCCAGTTTATGTCTATAACGCTAAACCTATTTTGCTTACTAAAGCTAAGTACTGTGTTTTCGACTTTGAAACCACAGGATTAAGTTCACGTTACGATAAGCCAACGGAATTTGGCGCTGTCATTGTTGAAAATGGTTCTATTACAAGAAGAATGGACCAATTCATCAATGGTGGAGTTCACATCAGTGACATGATTTCCGCCAAGACTCATATTACTAATCAGATGATAAAGGATGCTCCAAATGAAGTTGATGCCGTTAAGATGATCAACGACTTTATTGGAGACGCCGTTCTTGTTAGTCATAACGCTCCTTTTGACATTGGCTTCCTTAATGCTATGAGAGCGAAAGCCGGCATGGGTCCTATCGAGAACCCGGTTATTGATACTTTGGCTCTTTCTCACTATTTATTCCCTAAAGCCGCCAGGCATAAGTTAGGTTCTTTAAGTAAGAACTTGGGTCTTGGAGATTATGATGACGATGACGCCCATAGAGCGGACTACGACGCTGAGGCTCTTAATAACGTTTGGCAGGCTATCATCCCAATATTAACCAAGAAAAACCCTGCTTTTGAAATCACTGACTTCAACGATCTCGCTAGTGATGATCCTGAATTATTTAAACACTTAAAGTCGTATCACATAGTAGCCCTCGCTAAGAACCAAGAAGGGCTTAAATCTCTTTATCGTTTAGTAAGCGATTCCGAGACGACTTTCCTTGCTACTGGCGCTACGCCAATTGCAAAAATTCCCCGTTCTGAACTCATCAAAGAAAGAGAAAATCTTCTTTATGGATCAGCCTGCTTTAATGGGTATGTTTTCGAGGTAGCAGCTCACAAAGGACAAGCGGAATTAGAAAAAGAGATGGCTTTTTACGACTATATTGAGGTTCAACCTAAGGAAAACTACTCGTGGCTTGTTAATGTTGGAGAGATAACAAATGAGCGTCTTGATGACGTCCTTAAGTCTATTGTTTCTACGGCGGAAAAACTTAATAAAAAGGTTTGTGCCACGGGAGACTGCCATTACGTAAACCCTGAAGAAAAAATCTGCCGAGATGTCTATATTTCCGCTAAAGCTTTAGGTGGCAGTAACCATCCGCTTCATCCTCATTTTAGAGATCGGCTTCCAGCCTTCCCTAATCCTGATCAACATTTCCGTTCAACTGAAGAAATGTTTGCTTCCTTTTCGTCTTGGCTTCCAAAAGAAAAATGTGAAGAAATTATTGTTAATAACACCAATGACATCGCTAATCTTTGTGAGCCTCTTCAAATTCTTAAGAACCGTCTTTATGCTCCAAACGCTAACCTACCGGGAAGTGATGATAAGTTAAGAGAAATCTGCTACAGCAATCTTGCAAAAACCTATGGCGAGCATCCTGATCAAAGGATTGTTGATCGTCTTGAAAAAGAGCTTCATGGTATTATTTCTAACGGTTATTCAGTCACTTACTACATTGCTCACTTAATTATTAAGAAGGCTAATGCTGATGGGTATATCGTTGGTTCCCGTGGTTCGGTAGGCTCTTCTTTTGCTGCCCATATGGCAGGCATTACAGAGGTCAATCCTTTAGCCCCGAACTACCTTTGTCCAAAGTGTCATCACTTTGAATGGAGTGAAGACAAGAAACTTCGGTCGGGTTTTGATTTACCGGTTAAGAAATGTCCGGTGTGTGGAGAAGAGATGATCAGAGATGGTCAATCAATTCCTTTTGAGACCTTCCTCGGCTTCAGTGCTGAAAAGGTTCCTGATATCGATCTTAACTTCCCACAAGACTATCAAAGCACCGCCCATGCTTATACACGAGAACTCCTTTCTACTAAAGAAGAAAACGAGATGTATTCAAGGAAAGAGAACGTCTCTAATCCTCACGTTATCCGAGCTGGAACAATTGCTACAGCTGAAGAAAAGAACGCTTTTGGTTATGTCAAAGGCTACTATGAAAGAATTCTTCACGAAGACTGGGCAAGTGTAAATAAAGCGTATGCAGGCTATATTGCCTCTAAATGTGTCGGAGTTAAGAGAACAACCGGGCAACATCCTGGTGGCATTGTTGTTATCCCAGCGGACATGGATATCTTTGATTTTACTCCATATCAGCATCCCGCTGATGACCCTAACGCGGAGTGGTTGACAACCCATTACGAATTTGCGAGCATGCATGACTCTGTTTTAAAGTTGGACCTTCTTGGCCACGTTGATCCGATGGCTTTACGAATGATGTCTCTATTAACTAACATTGATATTCATGATGTTCCGATGACTGATCCAAAGGTTATCTCCCTTTTCTATTCCTCTGATGCTCTAAAAATGAAGTCTAATCCATTAAAGTTCCGGACTGGAGCTGTAGCTCTTCCAGAATTTGGAACGGACTTCGTTCAAGGAATTTTGGAAAAGGCTCACCCTCAAACTTTTAACGACTTACTTATCATTTCTGGCTTAAGCCATGGTACTGACGTTTGGAACAACAACGCTGAAGAACTGATTAGTAAAAATGTTGCGACTCTTGATGAAGTTATTGGATGTCGTGACGATATCATGAACTATCTCATTTCCGTTGGAGTTCCTGATTCTATCTCTTTTAAGATTATGGAAGATGTCCGACATGGTAAGAAACTTAAGCCAGAATACGAAGAAGAAATGAAGAAACAAAATGTTCCTCAGTTCTATATCGATTCTTGCAATAAGATTAAGTACTTATTCCCTCGAGCTCACGCTACAGCTTATGTTATGGGTGCTATTCGTGTCGCCTGGTTTAAGGTCTATCGTCCTTTAGAGTTCTACGCGACCTATTTCTCTACGCGATGTGATCGTTTTGATATTGCTAAAATGTGCGCTCCTCTTGATAAAATGGTGGAATCCGTCAATGATTTGCGGGCTCGTTCCCAAAAGAAGATGGATTTTACCGATACTGATAAAGAAATTATGAAGAGTCTTATTGCCGCAGTTGAGATGGTTGATCGAGGCTATAAAGTTGAGATGATTTCTTTAAGCGAAAGTTTAGCCGGAACCTGGAAAGTTTGCCACGAAAGGAATTCGATCATTCCTCCTTTTAGCGTTATCTCTGGGTTTGGTGTTAAGGCTGCGGATGGTATCGTAAATGCTAGGAAAGATGGTTCCTTTATTTCTAAAGAAGACCTTAAGGATAGAGCAGGTATTGGAGACGCTTCGATTAATGCTTTAAGTGAACTTGGAGTTTTAGATGGATTAGGGGATACCAACCAGATGTCGCTCTTTGACTTTGGCCTATGAAGTGATATATTCTAACTCGCGAGTTTTCTTCGCTTCGGGACGTAGCACAGCTTGGTAGTGCGCCTGGTTCGGGACCAGGAGGTCACGGGTTCGAACCCCGTCGTTCCGACCATGATATTGTATAGGTTTGATATGGCTAAGCAGGCTGTTCAAGCCTTTTTTTGTGCATTATTGATGATTACTATATAGGCCTAACAAAGACTCTACTTGAAGAGCAAAAACATCAAAAAGTAGTTTCATCTCTTTTGCTTAGAATTAACCTTTTTGGACTTTCCATATTTTTGTAGGAATAATTAAGAGTAGGAAGCCTATTTTTTCTCCTAGTAGTAAGACGTAGTTGTGATAAAATAACGCCGTTGCGCTCGTAGCTCAGCTGGACAGAGCACCTCCCTCCTAAGGAGGGGGTCAGGCGTTCGAATCGCCTCGAGCGCGCCAAAAGAATAATTACCCCACCTGGGGTTTTTATTTTTCTTCTCAGTATTTGCTAATACAATTTTATTTAGTAAATATCGACATTAATAGGAGAATTGACTCTTTCTTCATTCTAATAGTTCATTATGAAAAAATGCGGGTATAATATTGACTTCCGAGGCAGAATAATGAACTTTTTATTAACATCTACAACCGGTGAACCGTACCAATTATTACTCCCGATAGCCCTAATTTTGGTTTTATCAAAAGTCTTTTCCTTATTGTTTAAGAAACTTCATTTACCGGAGGTTGTTGGCTTTTTAGTTGCCGGTTTAGCGGTAGGAGCAATCATTCTTATTCCTGGGCAAAACATTCTGACCCAATATACGAACGAAGGAATTGATTTCTTTGCCAAAATCGGGGTTATCTTTATTATGTTCTCAGCCGGCTTAGAGACTGACTTAAAGGCAATTAAGAAAGATATTATGGCTTCTATTGTTATTACTTCTTTAGGAGTTATTGTTCCGATGGGATTAGGTTTCTTGTCCGCTTATCTTTTCTTCCCGCAGAATGGTCTCTATTCTAATTTGTATTATGGAGTTATTCTTTCGGCAACATCGGTTTCTATCACGGTCGCAACTTTAAAAGAAATTGGAAGGCTCTCAGGACGGGTTGGGACGGCGATAATTAGCGCTGCTATCCTCGATGATATTATTGGTATCATCTTACTCTCCTTAATTATTTCTCTTTCAGAAGGAACTGGAAGCGGCTCTTATGTCCAAGATCCTGCTCTAAATACTCTAGTAATTATCGCTATAATGATCGCTTTCTTCGCGATGTCTATTCTCGTAGGCTTCTTTGTAAGAAAACTGTTCAACTGGATGGGTAACCGGTGGCCGGAACATAGAAGAATCACTATGTTCTCAATTGGTTTTTGTTTTCTTCTAGCCTTCCTTGCTGAAGCTTACTTTGGTATTGCTGACATTACTGGAGCTTATGTGGCAGGTCTTATTCTTTCTTCCACTGTGTCTCAAGATTACGTTAATCACCGCACTGAGATGGTTGGTAACTTACTATTCATTCCTTTGTTCTTCGCCTCCATTGCAATGAAAATGTATGATGCTAGCTTAGATTTCTCTGATGGAATGTTTATTGCCTTCGGCTTTGTCTGGGATCTCGTTGGACTAATAGGAAAAGTTCTAGGGGCTGGCGGCGGAGCTCTCATTTGCCGGTTTGGAAACGAGATTCTTTAAAAATTGGTGTTGGAATGATGGCGAGAGCGGAAGTCTTAATTGTTTGTGCTCAAAAAGGTGTGGACGCTAAACTGGTTGACCAAAAAATCATGCTCTTTACTCTCGTTCTAATTATTATTTCTTCCTTTGCTACTCCTATTATTCTTAAACTCCTCTTTAAAGGGGATTCCAAGCCTACTGGAGGAGAGGGAGAAGTTGTTTCAATTCCTTCTAGTGAGACTCAAAAAACTGAATGTGTTCCTGTTGTTAATAATTAGTCGTTCTTCCTTATCTATATTATTAATAGAGTATTGTTAGGTCGTAGTTTCTTTTGTTAATCTCCTTTTAGTTAACAACAGACATAATATTTTCTCAGTATCCCGTTTTTAGGATTGACAACTCTTGCTATAAAATCTATATTATTGCTTGCGCGTTAACCCGCGTATCGACGATTTGGGGCGTTAGCTCAGCTGGGAGAGCGCCTCCATGGCATGGAGGAGGTCGAGAGTTCGATCCTCTTACGCTCCACCAAATCATAAATTACCCCGATTTCGGGGTTTTTTATTTGTTTCGATGGTTGTTTAAAAAACTTGGATATGAGAGAAAAGTTCCAAAATTTGGGAAATTTGCCTTCAAAAAGTTTCAAAAACGTAAAAATTCAGTTGCTTAAGGATAATTATTCTAGAAATTGAGCGTTGCTAGGGTAATATAGACTTATAGTTAGGGAGGAACCGCTAATGGCAGAAAAAGGTGAAAACAAAACATATCACGTTTCTAAAAGAGAGAGTGATGGGAAGTGGCAGGTCAAATATGCCGGTGGAGAAAGAGCCATTAAGCTTTTTGACACGAAGAAGGAAGCTATGGATTACACCATTACGATGGCGGGAAACCAACAAAGGGGTATTCTTGTTCATGCATCCAAAGGTCCTAACAAAGGAAAGTTAAGAAAGAAGTAAGATATTTAAACGGGCTTCGGCTCGTTTTTTCTTATTCAAATAAGCGAAGAGGCAAAATGCTGGTAGAATAAATACATGGACTATGAAAAATTATCAACCGATTCTTTGAAATTGGTTCCTTTTTCAGAAAAGACCAAACTCCTCTTTGGGGCGGGAGCATGGCATACTTTTAATATTCCGTATTCAAATATTAATTCTATAACTCTTTCTGATGGGCCTTGTGGATTAAGAAAAGTAAAAGAAGGAAGCATGCTTGATATTGCTGAATCTTTTCCGGCCACTTGTTTTCCGGCCCCTTGTTTGACGGCCTGTTCTTGGGATCAAGAACTGATGGAAGAATATGGCAAAGTGTTTGCTAAAGAGGCAATTAAGTCTGAGGTTAATGTAATTCTTGCTCCTGGAGTCAACATTAAGCGAAGCCCCTTATGTGGCCGTAACTTTGAGTACCTTTCGGAAGATCCTTTACTTGCTGGTAAAATGGGAGCTGCTTTTATTAGAGGTGTCCAGTCGAAAGGGGTCGGAGCTACCCTAAAGCATTTTGCGGCAAATAATCAAGAATACCGCCGCTTCACGACTGATAGCATAATCGATAAACGAGCCTTAAGAGAAATCTACTTAAAGCCGTTTGAAATTGTTGTTAAGGAATCAGATCCTTACGCAATCATGGCTAGTTACAATCTTATCAATGGAGTTTATGCTTGCTCAAACAAGTGGCTACTAAATGACGTTCTTAGGAAAGAATGGGGCTATTCCGGAGTTGTTATGAGCGATTGGGGCGCATGTTCTCACCCTGTTCTTGATCACGCTTCCACTCTTGACTTGGAAATGCCTTGTTATTCCAACCGTAGTAAACAAATAGTTAAGGCGGTTAAGAAAGGCCACTTAAGTAAAACTACAGTAGAAGATGAGGCTAAGAGAGTAGCGACTCTCTACTTCAAAACAAATAATCCCTTAAAAGAACCTTATGAATATTGTGAAGGTCATGACTTCGCTAGAAGACTAGGAAATAATTCCGCTGTTCTTCTAGAGAATAAGAGAGGTCTTCTCCCGTTAAAGAATTATGATGGGTGTGCTTTAATTGGCGCTTTGGCGGATAAACCTCGTTATCAAGGGGCAGGTTCTTCTCAAGTAAATCCAATCAATCTTGTTAGTTTTCTTTCTTTGTTCCCAGATAAAGACGCTTATTGTCCTGGCTATTCTTTGATCAAATTTGATGATACTTCTTTAGAAGAAGAGGCTATCGAATTAGCAAAGAGTAAAGAGACGATTATTCTGTTTCTTGGATTACCAGAATCTAGCGAAAGTGAAGGGTTTGATCGGACTTCTTTGTCTCTCCCTTCGAATCAACTTCATTTAGTAAAAGAATTAAGTTTACTAAACAAGCACCTCGTTGTGGTTCTTTGTTTAGGCGCCCCTGTAAAGATTCCTTTCAAAGAATATGCTGAGTCGATTCTTCTTCTCTACCTATCAGGAGAAGTAGTTGGAGAAGTCGCTGATGATTTACTTTTAGGTAAAGCGAATCCAAGTGGACGTCTTGCTGAAACCTGGCCAGTAAGCAACTGTGATCTTAGTAATAATGATTTCTATCCTGGGAAAGATGATAAAGCTTGTTATTGGGAAAGCATCTTTGTTGGATATCGTTATTATCAGACTCTTGATATCAAGACCTCTTATCCGTTTGGCTATGGTCTTTCATATACTTCGTTTGAATGGTCCACACCAATTTTTTCAAATCTAAAAATTGCGGGTGAATCAAAAATTGAAATTAAGTTAACGGTTAAGAATACTGGCTTAAGAGAAGGCTCGGATGTCGTTGAACTATTCTCTTCCCCTCTCAACCGCTTGTCTTATCATCCAAAAAAAGAACTAATCGCTTTTAGTAAAGTGAGTTTGAATCCCGGAGAAGAAAAAGTCGTCTCCTTTATAATTAAGGCTGCAGATTTCGCTTATTTTGATACTAACGCTTCAATGTTTGCGACAGAAAACGGAAAGTATTGTGTGGAAATAACAAGGTCTTGCGAGGATATTGTTTATTCAAAAGAGATTGAAATCTTTACAGGACATGCAGGTATTTCGAATAAAGATAAACTTCCTTCTTTCTATGGTTTAGGTGGAGACAAATTCGCTCTTTCATCGAGTGAAGGCTCTTACTTACTCCCTGAGGCGTTTAAGGAAAAGAAGAAAAGCCGTTCTTACTCAATGAATACTACCATTGTTGAAATTAGAGACACCTTTGTTGGAAAACTGATTTTGAAAGAGGCCGAAAAGAAAGCCTCTGGAATTTCGGACCCTTGTTCCAAAAAGATGATTATCGAATCTGTTTTGGATTGTCCGATTCGTTTCTTAGCGGTTTCCGCAGTCAATGAACGGATAGCCTTAGCAATTGT
>Ga0172378_10001488_pt1 | contig 21701 bp, 19 predicted proteins | sample GrowelOW332metaG_FD_119755 | JGI IMG/M metagenome (GOLD analysis project Ga0172378, IMG submission 119755) | Groundwater microbial communities from an aquifer near a municipal landfill in Southern Ontario, Canada - Pumphouse #3_1 metaG | ecosystem: Environmental > Aquatic > Deep subsurface >... | reverse complement strand
CTTTTGTTACTTTAGTAATGGATAAATAAATTTTTAAAGTTTGTTTATTCATTGGGTATAAACTAAAAAAGGAGAAAATATGAGTCCAGAAAAAGCTCAGGCTTATTGGAAAGAAAACATCAGCGCAATTTTAAAACTGCTTGCAGTTTGGTTTATTGTTTCTTTCGGTTGCGGTATTATATTTATGGAACAACTCAATGCTATTGAAATAGCAGGTGTTAAGTTAGGATTTTGGTTTGCACATCAAGGTGCAATGTACTTTTTCGTTATATTGATTTTTGTTTATGTTAAAACAATGAAAAATATCGACGATAAATACGGCGTTCACGAATAGGAAGGGAAAGCATGGAATTACAATCATTAATTTACTTATTCGTAGGTATCTCATTCGCACTATACATTGGTATTGCACTTTGGGCTAAAGCTGGTTCAACAAAAGACTTTTACGTTGCTGGTGGTGGAGTTCACCCAGTAGCTAACGGTATGGCTACGGCTGCAGACTGGATGTCAGCTGCATCGTTTATCTCACTTGCTGGGATTATCTCTTTTATGGGTTCAGATGGTGGAGCTTACTTAATGGGATGGACAGGTGGATACGTTCTACTTGCTTTACTATTAGCACCCTATTTACGAAAATTTGGTAAGTTTACTGTTCCTGACTTCGTAGGTGACAGATACTATTCTAGTACAGCTAGGGTTGTTGCGGTTATTGCCGTTATCTTCGTTTCATTTACCTATGTTGCTGGTCAAATGAGAGGGGTTGGAATCGTATTTTCAAGATTCTTACAAGTTGATGTTAACACAGGTGTTATCATTGGTATGGCAATCGTATTTTTCTACTCTGTTCTTGGAGGTATGAAAGGTATTACGTATACACAAGTTGCACAATATGTTGTTATGATTATCGCATATTTAATTCCTGCGATTTTCTTATCATTACAAGTTACTGATACATTCTTACCACAATTGGGTATTTTTGGTCAAACTACATTTGCATTTGATGATGGTGTTCGAGTGATTCCAGAAGGTACTTACTTACTGCACGCACTTGATACTGCCGTTGCGGACTTAGGATTCAGAGAATATACTGAGCCAGGAAGTTTATGGAACATGTTCTTATTAACGGTTGCGTTAATGTTAGGAACTGCTGGTTTACCACACGTTATTGTTAGATTCTTTACAGTTCCAACTGTACACGATGCTAGAATTTCTGCTGGTTGGGCGTTAATTTTTATTGCGATTATGTATACAACGATTTCATCAGTTGCTGCATTTTCAAGAGTAAACTTAATCAAAAATGTTCAAAATGTTGAATACAAAGCGTTTGTTAACGGTGAATTAAGCCACATTGATGGTACTCCAAACAATGGTAGTTGGTTTAAAACATGGGAAACAGGTGGATTAATTGCATGGAATGATAAAAATGGAGATGGAAAAATCCAATACTCTAAAGGTGATGCTTTTAAAGGAAAACCTGCATTTGATGGAACAAACCTTGGAGTTAATGGTGAAAGACTTACTAAAAATGCTTTACCTTTAGCAAACACAGGAAAAATTGAAAACGAATTATATGTTGATAATGACATTATGGTTCTTGCAAACCCTGAAATTGCTAACTTACCAAACTGGGTTATTGCATTAATTGCAGCTGGAGCACTTGCAGCAGCACTTTCTACAGCAGCTGGTTTATTAATCGTTATTTCTGCAGCGATTTCACATGACTTATTGGGTCAAGTTGTTTTCAGAGATAAAGAGACAGGAAAATCAACATTAACTGAGAAATCAGAATTAATGTGGGCTAGAATTGCAGCAGTAGTTGCAATTATGATTGCAGGTTACTTAGGAATCAACCCTCCAGGTTTCGTTGCACAAGTTGTTGCGTTTGCATTTGGACTTGCAGCGGCTGCATTCTTCCCAACTATTATGCTTGGAATCTTTGATAAACGAATGAACAAAGAAGGAGCTATTACTGGTATTTTAACTGGTCTTATCTTTACATTCGGATACATTGTTTACTTCGTATTCTTAGGTGGAGACAAAGCAGATTACTTCTTAGGAATTAATCCTACTGGTATTGGAACTGTTGGTACAATTTTACACTTAGTTGTTGCATTTGTTGTATCAAGAATGACTCCACCACCACCTCAAGAAATTCAAGATTTGGTTGAAAGAATCAGAATTCCTTCAGGAGCTGGAGACGCACACGACCACTAGAACTGGTCTGTAACTATAAGTATGTCCTTGGGGACATACTTTATAGTATTTTTTTATGTTAAGTTTTTAGATATTTTACGCGAACATTTATCTAAAGACTTAATATAAAAAAGTACTTATACCCATCAAGCTTCTCACACCAAGAGTAAGTTATAATCTTGCTTTGTTTTAAAAATTAAAAAAAAGGTTTCTTAATGAGTATCAGAGATCAAGAATCTTTTCTGTCTAAAATCCATCCTTTTGAAGTTTTAACACCCTCTCAAATGAGTCTTTGCATTCGTAATATGGATATTGCGTATTACCCCAAAAATACGGTACTCATTAGTCCTGAAAAAGTTTCCACAAATTTTTTTATTATTATTAAAGGCATCGTGCATGAATACAAAGAAGAAGAGCTGATTACAGACTTCCAACAAGAAGACTCTTTTGATGCCAATTCCCTTATATATGGTAAATCAACCAGTACCTTTAATGTCTATGAAGATTTAATCTGTTATGAACTCAAAAAAGATGTTTTTCTCAAACTCATAGAAGAGAATCCCCCTTTTAAAAGTTTCTTTTTAAATAACTTGGTCAATAAAATTCAAGATTTAAAAAATAAAGAGTTTACCTCGGAACTCTCCTCTTTTATGATTGCCCGAGTCGATGATACAGTGATTCATGAAAGTTGTCTTGTGGATGTAGGAACCAAACTCATTGATGCCATACAAAAATCCATGGAATACAAAACTTCGACGATTATTGTACGAAATGGCTTAGAATATGGGATTATTACCGATTCTTTGCTCAAAGTCAAAGTCTTACTCGAAGGAAGAGATTTAACCATTCCGGTTGAAAATATCGCTATTTTTCCCCTTATTTCCGTTCAAAATGATGATTATTTGTTTGATGCTTTTAGTTTACTCATTAAAAATAACATCAAACGAATTGGGGTTAAAAACTCCAAAGGTGAAATGATTGGAGTGTTAGAACAAATCGATGTTCTTTCCCATTTTGCCAATCATACCTATGTGGTCGATTCTAAAATTAAAAAAGCCAAAAATGTTGAAGATTTAAAAGAGGCCAGTTCTGAACTTATTAACACCATTAAAACACTCAATGCCAAAGGGGTAAAAGTTCACCACATTTCAAATTTAATTGGGCAACTTAACTTAAAAGTCTATCGAAAACTCTATCAACTCGTAGTTCCTGAAGAGCTTCAAAAAGATGCCTGTTTTATGGTAATGGGAAGTGAAGGACGAAATGAGCAAATCATTAAAACCGATCAAGACAATGCGCTTGTTGTGTGCGACAATGTCGATGCGGAACTCTATAGACCCTATATGAACCAACTCACCGATATTCTTATTGATTTTGGGTACCCACGATGTGAGGGAAATATTATGGTTTCTAACCCTTTTTGGTGTAAAAATGTCAAAGAGTATAAAAGTGAAACTGCTCGATGGATTGAAGCACCTGACCTGCACAATTACATGGATTTGGCGATATTTTTTGACTCGTTTGCAGTTGCTGGGAACAAAGAGTTACTCATTAATTTAAAAGATGATTTGTTTAATAAATTGCACGATAAAGATGTCTTTATGGCCTATTTTGCCAAAGCCACATTGGCGTTTGATACACCCAGTAAAATAGCCAATTTTATGACCAAAACGCACAATATTGATATTAAAAAAACGGGTGTTTTTCCGATTGTTCAAGGGGTAAGAAGTTTGGCATTACGAGAACGAATCAGAGAAACAACCACCATAAAAAGAATAAAAATTTTACAACAAAAAAAGATTTTAGATACCAATATGGCAAATGAATTGCTTGAAGCATTTGATGTGCTTAATACCCTAAGATTAAAAGCCCAACTCAATAAACTTCAAGATGGAAAACCCATCAATAATATTATCGATACCCATATTTTAGGTAAAATTGAACGTGATTTACTCAAAGACAGTTTTAGTATTGTCGCTCACTTTAAAAAGTTTATTGCGCACACCTTTAAAATAGATAAGATTTCATAATGTTTCAACAATTACTGAGAAAATGGCACCTTTCAAAACTCAAAGATCAACAATTTTTATTTTTATTTGACGATGAACCCCACGATGAGTATGTCTGTTTAGATTGTGAAACCACGGGCTTGAATCCACGAAAAGATGAGATTTTATCGATTGGTGCAGTTATTATCAAAGAGAATAAAATATTAATGAGTAAAACACTCAATATTTTTGTAAAACCCTCTAAAAATGTCAACGAAGCATCCATTAAAATCCACCAAATACGCCCCATTGATTTAGAAGATGCTGTCACCCCCCAAGAAGCCATTTTTGAGCTTTTAGAATTTATTGGTAATCGCCCTGTTGTGGGATATTATGTCAAATTTGATATGGCAATGATCAATAAATATACCAAACAACTGCTTGGAATTAAACTGCCCAATAGAACGATTGAAGTGTCGTCCATGTATTACCGAACCCGTCCAAAAAATTCGGAATATCAATTTATTGACCTTAAATTTGACACCATTATGAAAACATTAAATATCCCCGAACTGGGAAAACACGATGCTTTAAATGATGCCATTATGACCTCAATGATGTTTCTAAAATTAAAAGATATGACACCGGCACACTCTACTTTTTACGAAGGTTAATTTCCCCACAAAAATAACCCCATTCTTCACTTTTTGTTTCATTTTGTTACATGATTTCCCATAGAACTTAACTTTACCTTAATCTAATTTTATGATAGCGGACAATTATCTAAACTGAGTATAATTACGACTGGTTTACTCAATGCTATTTAATTGCTATGTTCACGCTATTTTATTGCTATTTTAGCTTGAATAAATGCCTTGAGTCAAAAAAAGAATCTCTTAAAATTAACCTACGTTTTAAGAATCACATGGAGGAATATATGAATGACGAATTAGTCAAAAAAATTAAATCAAACCCTAAATATCAAGAGTTGGTTTCAAAAAGAAATTCATTTTCGTTGAAACTTTCAATTTTTATTTTAGCAATGTTTTATGGTTTTGTACTGGTAATTGCTTTTAACAAAGAAGTACTGGCAACAAGAATTGGTGACGGTGTAATGACAGTTGCGTATCCAATCGGAGCTGCAATTATTGTTATAAGTTTTATTACAACATTAATTTATGTTAAAAGAGCAAATGGTGAATTTGAAGAATTAACAGACAGTATTAAAGATGATGTAAAGGATTTATTATAATGTTAAGAATAGTTACTCTATTAAGTATATTTGCACTTGCACTGTTTGCTGCGGGAGATGCAACGTTTGAAGGTAAAAGAGATTTAAATATCTCTGCTATTATCATGTTCTTTATTTTTATTGCCGGAACATTAGGTATTACAAAATGGGCTGCAAGTAAAACAAAATCTGCTTCCGATTTCTATACCGCAGGTGGGGGAATTTCTGGGTTCCAAAATGGTATGGCTATTGCTGGGGATTATATGTCAGCAGCCTCATTTTTAGGTATTTCTGGAATGATTTATTTAAGCGGATTTGATGGATTAGTTTATGCGATTGGATTTTTAGTAGGTTGGCCTGTAATTTTATTTTTAATGGCTGAAAAATTAAGAAACTTAGGTAAATTCACCTTTACTGATATTGCTGCTTACCGATTATCTCAAAAAGAGATCAGAATTCTTGCTGCATTTGGTTCTTTATCGGTTGTAACACTCTATTTAATTGCCCAAATGGTAGGTGCTGGAAAATTAATTCAAATCTTATTTGGTATGGATTATGAGTACGCGGTTATTCTTGTTGGGATTATGATGATTGTTTACGTAACTTTTGGAGGTATGTTAGCAACCACTTGGGTACAAATTATCAAAGCGGTATTGTTACTTTCTGGGGTTACTTTCATGGGTGTTATGGTACTTGCAACATATAACTTCTCGTTTGGAGAATTAGCCACTCAAGCTGTTGCAATGCACGAAAAAGGTCAAGCAATTATGGCTCCAGGTGCATTTATTTCAGACCCAATTTCGGCTATTTCTTTAGGGATGGCATTAATGTTAGGAACTGCTGGTTTACCTCATATTTTAATGAGATTCTTTACGGTTGGAAATGCAAAAGAAGCCAGAAAATCTGTTGTGTATGCAACGGGATTTATTGGTTACTTCTACTTAATTATTGCCGTAATTGGTTTAGGGGCTATTGTATTTTTAAATTCACCTGAAGGTGCTACTTATTTTGAAAATGGTAAGTTAATTGGTGGTGGAAATATGGCTGCGATTCACTTATCTCATATTGTAGGTGGAGATATTTTCTTAGGATTTATTTCAGCAGTGGCATTTGCTACTATTTTAGCGGTCGTTTCAGGATTAACACTTGCGGGTGCATCATCGATTTCTCACGATATTTATGCCATCGTTATCAAAAAAGGATTGGCAAGCGAAACCGATGAAATTAAAGTTTCAAAAAGATCAGTTATCGTTATTGGAATTGTTGGCGTTATCTTAGGAATTGCTTTTGAAAATCAAAACATTGCGTTTATGGTTGGTTTAGCATTTGCAATTGCAGCATCTGCAAACTTTCCAATTTTATTTTTATCAATTTACTGGTCTAAATTAACAACCAGAGGTACATTTATTGGTGGATTTATTGGTCTGATTACTGCGGTTATTCTTGTAATATTAAGTCCAACAGTATGGGTTGATATTTTACATAATGCCGAAGCCATTTTCCCGTATAAACACCCTGCACTGTTCTCAGTAACAGCTGCATTTATTGGTATTTGGTTCTTCTCAATTACAGATAAGTCTCAAAGAGCTAAAGAAGAAATCCAAGCATATGAAGCACAAAATGTGCGAGCTGAAACAGGTATCGGAGCCGATGGAGCTGTTGATCACTAAGCCTTTTAATTACTAAAGAGATTTTTCTCTTTAGTAATGCTTTTTATAAGTTTTATAAAACCAATTCTATGCTAGAATTTTCCACAATATATCAAAAAACTAATATTTGGAACATTCATGAGTATCTTAGAGCAAACCTCCTTTATCAAAAAAATTCACCCGTTCGACAGTTTATCAAAAAGCCAACTTGAAGAGATTGCTCAAAACTTAGATATTGTCTATTTCAAAAAGAATGAAATTATCCAAAGAAATGGTACACAACCTGAAAAGTTCTATTTCATTATCAAAGGCATTGTTCAAGAAAGAAAAGAAGAGGAAGTCATCTCTTTATACTCAATCAATGAAGCATTTGATGCCCGTTCTTTAGTTGAAAATTATTCAAAGAACTCTTTTGTAACGGCGCAAGAGACGATTTGTTATGCACTGAATCGAGATATTTTTATAAAAGTATTGCACGAAAGTCCTCAACTGGAAAGTTACTTTTTTCAATCCATTTCCCAAAAACTCAATGCCAATATTTCCAATGAAAAAAACAAAGATTTAGCCAATATTATGGTGGCTAAAGTCAAAGATGCCACTGTTCATAAAGCGGTTTTTATCCCTTATACGACCACTATTTATGAAGCTGCTTTACGCATAAAAAAAGAAAAAGTTCCTACCATCCTTTTAAAAGATGATGAAGAAAATATCTATATTGTAACCGATTCTGACTTTAGACAAAAAGTTATTTTAAATCGAATGGACTACGATGATATTGTGGGTAAAATTTCATCCAAAGGCATTATAGGTGTCAATGAAAATGATTTTTTATTTAATGCCCAATTGCTTATGACCAAACACGGTATAAAAAGGGTTGCTGTTACCAATAACGATGAACAAATTGTGGGTATTCTTGACCAAATTTCACTCTCATCTTTTTTTGCTACCCATACTTTTTCTGTTTCCAATAAAATTGAAAAAGCCGAAACCATTGAAGAGTTAAAAGATGCCAGTCACTCTTTTATTAAAATTGTAAAATCGCTCAATGCAAAAGGCGTAAAAATCGATTTTATTTCTAAACTTATTAACCAACTCAATCAAAAAGTCATGAACAAACTCTACTTAATCACTGCCCCAAAAGAGCTTATTGGGAAATCTTGTTTGGTGGTTATGGGAAGTGAAGGACGAGGCGAACAAGTCCTAAAAACCGATCAAGACAATGCACTGATTGTGGCCGATGATTGTGAAATATCACAAGAAGCCTTATTGAAATTTACGCATGACTACACCGAACACTTAGTTGATTTTGGATTTCCAAGATGTGATGGCAATATTATGGTATCCAACCCCTATTGGTGCCGAAGACAAAAAGAGTTTAAAAATCAAATTTTTTCTTGGATTACCAATAAAACTGGCGATGATTTTATGAATCTTGCCATTTTTTATGATGCCGTCACCGCCAGTGGCGACAAACAATTACTGCAAGAACTCAAAGAGTATATTTTTAAAGTGGGTGCCACTTCACAAAGCTTTTTTATGCATTTTGCAAAAATCATAACCACCTTTCATGTACCGCTTGGTTTTTTTGATGGTTTTGTCTTTGACAGTGACAACAAAGAACACGCCAACGAAATTGATATTAAAAAAGGGGGAATTTTTATCCTCGTTCAAAGTGTGCGAAGTTTAAGTTTAGAACATAAGATTTTCAAAACCAATACCATACGAAGAATTAAGGAATTGAATGCGTTAGGTGTTTTTGAAGATGAATTCACGCAAGAACTTATTGAAGCGTTTAACTTTTTATGCACCATTAAACTCAAATCAAATCTTTCAAAACTGGATGCGGGGATTAAAATAGACAACTATATCAATCCCAATGATTTAAACACCATGGAAAAAGATTTGCTCAAAGACAGTTTTAAAATTGTCAACAAGTTAAAGAAAAAACTCGAACATCACTATAAGCTGAACTATGTTTAGAACTATTCGTAACTATTTTAATAAAAAACATTTAACCAACGCAGAATATCTCTATTTATTTGATAAACCCAACAAAGAAGAGTTTGTCTGCTTTGATTGTGAAACAACTGGTTTAAACGTACTTAAAGATGATATTATCTCCATAGGAGCGGTTATTATTAAAAATAATACCATCGTTGCCAGTAAAAAATTTGTTCGTTATGTCAAACCCAAAACCAAACTGCAAATTGATGCCATTAAAGTGCATCACATACGAGAGTGCGATTTATTGGAAGCCGATGACATTGAAGAAGTTTTAAAAGAGTTTTTAGCCTTTATTGGCAATCGAATTTTGGTAGGCTATTATTTAGAGTTTGATATAGCCATGGTGAATAAAACATTAAAAACACTCTTAGGTATCACCCTTCCTAATAAAGCCATTGAAGTCTCTGCTTTGTACCACGACTGGAAAATAGAGGCGATTCCGCAAGGACATATTGATTTACGATTTAATACCATTTTAAACGATTTAAAACTGCCACAATTAAGCAAACACGATGCATACAATGACGCTATTATGAGTGCTATGATGTTTATTAAACTCAAGAATCAGCCCAAAGTTAAAATTTAGTCAATCTAAATTTAGTTATAATACAAAAATTTATCAAAAAGGTTTAACCATGTTAATATTTATTTTAAATGCCGGTAGTTCTTCGTTGAAATATCAATTAATGAATCATGCAACCCACAGAGTTTTAGCGTCTGGACTTTGTGAAAGAATTGGAATTGATGGACGAATTATCCATGAAGCCAACGATTTAAAAACAACGCATGAAATTGATTTACCTACTCATAAAGAAGCCATTGCATTTGTATTAAATATATTGGTTAATGGTCCTCAAAAAGTCATAGATACGATTGAACACGACATTGATGCCATAGGTCATCGAGTAGTTCATGGAGGAGAATATTTTAATAAATCCGTTATTGTCGATGATAATGTTCTTAAAAAATTAGAAAAGTTGATTCCACTTGCACCCTTACACAATCCTGCTCATATTTTAGGCATTAAAATTTGTATGGAATTAATCCCTGGAAAACCCAATGTTGCTGTTTTTGATACGGCATTTCACCAAAGTATGCCCGCTTGTAACTATATGTATGCCATTCCGTACGAAGATTATACGGAACATAAGATACGAAAATATGGATTTCATGGAACAAGTCACTCATTTGTTTCAGGGCAAGCCGCTAAATTGTTGCATAAAAAAGATGCCAAAATTATTGTGTGCCATTTAGGCAATGGTTCTTCAATTTGTGCGGTTCAAGATGGAAAGTCAATCGACACTTCCATGGGATTAACTCCCCTAGAAGGGCTAATGATGGGAACACGATGTGGAGATTTAGATCCAGCGGTCATTGCGTATTTAATGGAAAAGAAAGAGATGAGTGCCACGCAAGTCATTGATTATCTCAATAAAAAATCGGGACTTTTAGGAGTTTCTGGTATCAGTTCAGATTTAAGAGAAGTCATTGACGCCAGTGAAAAAGGAGATACCAGAGCCTCTTTAGCCATTGATATTCAATGCAATCGTATTAAAAAATACATTTGTTCGTATGCGGGAATCATGGGTGGGGTTGATGCCATTTGTTTTACCGCTGGAATTGGTGAAAATGCTGATTTAATTCGAGAAAAAGTCTGCAGTGGGCTAGAATTTATGGGCATTGAAATTGATAAAGAGAAAAATAAAATACGAAACAGTAATACTCGAGAAATCAGTGCCGATACTTCTAAAACCAAAATCTTTGTCATTCCAACCAATGAAGAGTTTGTGATTGCAAACGATACCTACACCTTAACAAAAGCTTAATGCTTTTGTTAAAAATTACTTTTATTTCCTCAGAATTACTTAAAAAGTAACAAATTAGAACGCTGATATATTACCATTCTTCACAAAAATAAATTTTATTCCCAAAAATGTTAAATTTGTGTACATTTTTGAAAATATAATATAGAATATTCTTTCTACAAGCTTATAAATGAAAATGCTATTTTAATGCTATGCATTTCATTTATAATCTATGTTCACTAAATTAGAAAGGAATTTGAAATGGGTCTAATTGACAGTATCAAAGAAAATGCTAGAAAAGAGCTTAAAACAATCGTACTTCCGGAGCCTGAAGACGAAAGAGTATTAAAAGCTACGCAACAAGTCTTAGCAGATAAAACCGCAAAAATTGTTTTGATTGGGAATCCTGATATCATAAAAGCCGATGCACAACAATGTGGGGCAAACATAGAGGGTGCAACGATTATTGATCCTAAAAACTATGCCAATATCGATGCTTATGTGAATGAATTAGTTGAATTAAGAAAATCTAAAGCTTTAAGTGCAGCGGATGCTAAAGAACTTTTAACAACCGAACCACGATTTTTTGGTTGTATGATGGTACGACTTGGCGATGCGGATGGCTTAGTTGCTGGTTCAAACTCACCAACAGCCGATGTTTTACGAGCGGCTATTCAAGTGATTAAAACTGCCCCTGGCATTAAAACCGTTTCATCTGCTTTTGTTATGGAAACAGCTGACGGGAAATTTGGAGACAATGGGTTGTTACTCTTTGCCGATTGTGCTGTTTTACCTGATCCCAATGCGGAACAACTAGCTGATATTGCTGCTTCAACAGCTGCTACGGCTAAAAGTGTTGTTGGATTAGAGCCAAGAGTAGCTATGTTATCGTTTTCAACGATGGGAAGTGCAGAACATCCACTGGTTGATAAAGTCAAAAATGCGGTTCAAATTTTAAAAGACAGAAATGTTGATTTTGCTTTTGATGGTGAAATGCAAGCCGATGCAGCTATTGTTGAAGCCATTGGTAAGAAAAAAGCGCCTGATTCTAAAGTAGCTGGAACGGCGAATATTTTAGTATTCCCTGATTTACAAGCAGGAAATATTGGATACAAACTCGTACAACGATTTGCCAATGCCGATGCACATGGACCAATCGTTCAAGGATTAGCAAAACCTGTTAATGACCTTTCACGAGGTTGTTCAGTTGAAGACATTTCAAACTTAGTTGCTATTACAGCAACACAATGTAAATAATCAAAAAATAAAAGGAAATAGCCCATGTTAGTATTTATTTTAAATGCAGGAAGTTCATCGTTAAAATATCAATTAATGAATCCAACGACTAAAGAGGTTTTGGCTTCAGGATTATGTGAAAGAATTGGAATTGATGGTGTTTTAAAACACGAATTTGGTGATGATAAAAAATTAAAACTTGATATTACTATGCCAACTCATAAAGAAGCCATTGAATTGGTTTTAAGAACATTAACATCAGGTGAAGGTAAAGTGATTAACTCTATTGACGATATCGATGCAATCGGTCACCGTGCTGTTCATGGAGGAGAAGAGTTTTCTGCTTCTGTTATGGTTACAGATAAAGTGATTGAAACCATGAAAAAACTTATTCCTTTAGCACCTTTACACAATCCTGCCAATATTATGGGAATGGAAATTTGTAAAGATCTTATGCCAGGTAAACCAAACGTAGCGGTATTTGATACAGCATTTCATCAAACAATGCCGGATTATGCGTATATGTATGCCTTACCATATGAACAATATACCAAACATGGAATTAGAAAATATGGTTTCCATGGAACAAGTCACTTCTTTGTTTCAAATGAAGCAAGTGCAATGTTAGATAAAAAACACAATACAAGAATCATTGTTTGTCACTTAGGAAATGGTTCATCTGTTAGTGCTGTGTTAAATGGAAAATGTATTGATACTTCAATGGGACTTACTCCAGTTCAAGGTCTTATGATGGGAACACGAGCTGGAGATGTTGGTGCGGGTGCTATTAGTTATATGATGACTCAAGAGGGAATGACAATCAATGAAACACTTGATGTGATGAACAAAAAATCAGGAATTTTAGGTATTTCTGGAAAATCTTCAGATTTAAGAGAAGTACTAGAAGGAATGCAACAAGGTGATGACCGTTGCCGATTAGCGGTTGAAATGGTTGCTTATAACATTAAAAAATATGTTGGTGCCTATGTTGCAGCACTTGATGGTGTTGATGCATTATGTTTCACAGGTGGAATTGGTGAAAACTCATCATTAATCCGAGAAATCGTTTGTGCTGGTTTAGATGGCATGGGATTAAATATTGACCCAACAAAAAACAACAGACGAAGAAGTGTCGCACGAGATATCGCAACAAACAGTTCACCTGCTAGAATCTTTGTTATTCCTACAAATGAAGAGTATGTTATTGCCAATGATACATACAAAGTAGTTACTGAATCTAAATAAGCTTTAGTTGAGAAAATAAAAAGGGGAGATGATTTAACATCTCCCCTTTTTTTATGCCCTTACAATTTAATACGCTTTTAATCCATCCATAATATGCAACGAAAATTGCGATACGGCTTCGCTCATAACTTTATCAAGGAATTTATCAAATTTATCTTCTTGTGCCCAAATGGGTTTTTCTACTTTGCTTAATGCATACAACTCATTTTGTGCAAAACTTAATGTTGCAACCTCATCAACCAAACCAACCACTTTTGCTTGACGTGCTGTAAAAATATGAGCATCGGCATAGGTTTCATGTTCCATTACTTTTAATTTCCGAGCATTTGCCACATCGGTGACAAACATTAAATAGGTATCCATAATGACCCGTTCGAGTTCTTCTTTTTCTAAAGCATTCCACGATCGTGCAAAAGTTCCTGCTTCTTTATATCGCCCTACTTTTACCGTTTGTGTTTGCACACCAATTTTTTGCATCAACTCCTCAATATTGGCACCTTGAAAAATAACACCAATTGAGCCTACCATACTTCCTGGATTGGCAATAATTTTACTTGCCCAAATAGAAGCATAATAACTTCCACTTGCCATTACGCCACTGGCATAGGCTACCACAGGTTTTTTTGCATTGAGTTCTTTGATGGCATACGCCAATTCAACCGAAGGTGCAACTGCCCCACCCGGAGAATTAACATTGAGTAATACACCTTTAATATGGTCATTTTTAGAGGCATTTTCAATGGCTTCAAGTGTTTTTTCCACATCTAAAATGGGTCCAATTAAATCTATCTTTTGTAAATTTGCCACTTCAATATTTTTGGTTTCGCTGTCATTAAAAACAAAAAATAAGATGGTTAAAAAAACAATGGTTTTAAAATATTTGGTAATAAAATCCAATGTCTTCGTAATGGGTAAAAACAAAATTCTAAAAAATTCAAACATCGTTTCCTCCTATAATGATACGACTGGCGTATTTGGTATGTAAAATAATATGCGTCGCTACTTCTTCAACATTTTGAACACAATCAGGCAAACAAAAAGCAATCAAATCACTTTGTTTTCCCTTTTGTATACTTCCTTTGTTTAATCCCAAAGCAACCGCACCATTAAGTGTAGCAGCATTTAAAAGTTTTTTTGCAAAACGATTGACATTTCTATGGGTATGAATCATTAAAGCATTGCGCAGTTCATCGAACATACTCAATGAGTTATTGGAACTTAACCCATCTGTCCCTAAAGCAAAAGGAATATCACCCAATTTCTTCAAATTAAGCTTACTGTTGTTAAGCAATCGATTGGAAGTAGGACAATGATTAATCACCCCATGAAGCAAAGCAATTTTTTCAAGCTCTTCTTCATTGGCTTCCACACAATGCGTGAAACTTAAATGTTTCACCCCTTTAAATTGTTCTAAAAATTCCAATGGCGACGTCACCGATTGGCTTTGTCCTAAAAGTTTCATAAAAAACTCTAAAAATCCTCCACTGTTACTTTGCAACCACTCTTTTTCTTCACTGCTTTCTAAAAAATGTGCCGTTACGCAAAGCTCTTTTTCTTTGGCAATTTGTACGACTTCACGCAATAAAAATGGATGCACCGAATACGGAGAGTGAATCGCAATGGCAGGGATAAATCGGGAGGATTTATGTTGTAACGTGGTGTTTAATCGAGCTTTAAAATCACTGAACAGCGTATCTATCATTTCAGGTTTTGAACCAATGACTTCATTAAAATAGACCACATTTAAAGCCGTATTCAAACAAGGCTTCAAATCAAATCCATACGAACTGATTGCTCCAATGGTTGTCGTACCCGTTTTGAGCATCTTTTTTAACTCTTTTTCAATCAAAACTTGACTGGATTTTTCTACGAGTTCTTCTCGATTATTCATAACTGAATGCAACCAATCCATAAAGTTACCGTATTTCAGAGTTGTTTTATTGGCACTAAATTCCAAATGCACATGAGTATTAATAAGCCCTGGCATTAAAACGGAATTTTCACCCAAATCTTCTATGTTTTCATGGGGATATTTTTTTTGTATAACTTCTAAAGAATCAACTTCGATAATCTCTTCATCGTACACAACCGCACCATTTTCAATAATGGTACTGTTGATATCACACGTCACAAGCCAAGTGGCTTTTAAAATCTTCATTATTTGGCTTGTTGTTGTTTTTGCGCTTCTTCAATGGCTTTAATTTCATTGAGAATTTGAGTTAATGCAATCAATCCTAAGTGGTATCCAAAAGGACCAAACCCAGTAATTACACCAGTAGAACTTCCCGCAGTAATCGATTTTTGTCGGAACTCTTCTCGTTTATAAATATTTGAAATGTGCACTTCAACTGTAGGCAATGCTACTGCAGAAAGCGCATCTTTAATGGCAATAGAAGTATGTGTATAAGCAGCAGGATTAATAATAATTCCATCAACCGTTCCTAAACACTCTTGAATTCTGTCGACGATTTCACCCTCTAAATTGGATTGAAAAAACTCCAATTCAATTCCATTTTGAGAAGCACTGGTTTTGAGTTGTTCGTGAATTTGCTCCAAGCTCATTGCGCCATAGATATTTCTCTCTCGAACTCCGAGCATATTTAAGTTTGGACCTTGGATTACGGCTATTTTCATATTATATTTCCTTTTATAAATTTTAGGTATGATTATATTCAATCTTTAGTTAATAATAGTTCAAAAGGGTAAAGTATGGAGAATTATATTTTAAAAAACGAAAATGCCATCTATTATGAGTGTGGCTATTCTTGCGACAATGCCATTTATATTTGTTTGGGAAAAGACTCTTTTTTTATCACCGACGCTCGATATACCATTGAAGCCGAACATGAAGTTCAAAAAGCACAAGTCATAGAGAGTAAAGATTTAATTAAAACGGCTCAAAAACTCATTAAAGATGCCAAAATCAAAAAGATTGTTTTTGATGGCAATGACTTTACATTTGAACATTACCATAAATTAACCCATACACTCAAAACAAAATTTGTCAATGAACCCCATTTTTCGATGCTAAAACGTGCCATTAAAACCAATAAAGAGATAAAATATTTAACCAAAGCCTCAAAACTTGGGCGAAAAGGATTTAACCTTTTAGCCAAATATATCCGAAAAAATGGTTTCAACCAAACAGAAAAGTTTTTGCACTTTAAAGCCATTGAGAAACTCACTCAATTTGGAAAATACGATGTCAGTTTTGATCCCATTGTTGCCATCAATGAAAACAGTGCCAAACCCCATGCTTTGCCTACATCTAAAAAACTCGAAGTCAATGATCTGCTTTTAGTGGATGCCGGAGTAAAATACAAGCGTTATTGTTCCGATAGAACCTGCACGGCACATGTTGATTTTGAACATTTACACTTTAAACGAGAACAAAAGTTTAAAAATCCCAAACAACAAAAGATTTATGACATTGTTTTAAAAGCCCATCAAACTGCTATTAATGGAGCTAAAAGTGGCATGAAAGCCAAAGAAATTGATGCCCTAGCACGCAATGTCATCAAAGAAGCAGGTTATGAACACTATTTTGTCCACTCAACGGGTCATGGCGTGGGGCTTGATATTCATGAACACCCGTTTATTAACTCCAAAAGTGATGTGATTATTGAAGACAATATGGTCTTTACCATTGAACCGGGGATTTATTTGCCCAATGAATTTGGAGTGCGCATTGAAGACACGATTCTCATGCAAAATGGAAGGGCTGTAATCCTTTAATTTGTAAAAAATAGCTAAAAATAAATCTTGACTTTATTACTATAGATTTATTTTTTGGGATTAAATTAAGAAAATATGAAAAAAAAATTATCACCAGAACTCACTTTATTTAAAACTTCACTTTATCCCTATAAAACAAAGTTTGAGTCCAAAAAAAAATATGAAGTAACACTAGGAATTGGGGGAAATCTTGGCGATGTGAAAAAAACTTTTCATCAACTTTTCTTATGCTTATTAAAAGACTCAAGATTTGATATACTTATAACAAGTCCTTTGTTGCTTAATCCCCCTTTTGGTTTTTTAAATCAAAACTATTTTTTAAATGGTATAATTCTGCTCAAAACAAATCTAAGTATTAATGCATTTTTTAAATCCATGCAACGCTATGAAAATAGATTTAAAAGAACCCGCTCTTTTAAAGATGCTCCAAGAACGCTTGATATTGATATTATATTTTTTGCCAATAAAAAAATTAATACAAAAAAATTAACAATACCGCACAAAAACTGGAGCCAAAGAGAGTCTGTAGTAATACCATTATCTAGGATGTATAAATGAAAAAAAAAGTTGTCGTAGGAATGAGCGGAGGAATTGATTCTTCTGTGACTGCTTACATGTTACAAAAAGAGGGTTATGAAGTCGAAGGTGTTTATATGAAACTTCATGACTTACGAGAAGGATACCACGAAAGAAACATTGAAACGGGACAAAAAGTTACTCGATTTTTAGGGATAAAATACCATGTTTTAGATGTTTCTGCTAAATTTGAAGAAGAAGTGTATGATTATTTTGTACAATCGTATTTAGAGGGAATTACCCCAAATCCATGTGTCAAATGCAATCGAACCATTAAATTTGGGGCTTTATTTGATTTTGCTAAAAGCATTAAAGCCGATTTTGTAGCTACGGGGCATTATGCAAAAACCGATGGAAAATTTATTTATGAAGCCGAAGATAAAAGCAAAGATCAAAGCTATTTTTTAGCCCAAGTTAAAAAAGAGGTTTTACCGTTTATTTTATTCCCTATGAGTAAATATAAAAAAGAAGACATCATAAAATTGGGTGAAAGTTTAAATGAAATTTTCAAAGAAATCGCTGAGAAAAAAGAGTCTCAAGAGATCTGTTTTGTTGAAAATGTTTATACCGATATTATCCAAAAACATGCCAACATAGACAAACCTGGGATCGTGCTTAATGAAGAGGGAAAAGAGGTCGGAATTCACAAAGGATATATGCACTATACCATTGGAAAACGGCGAGGTTTTACGGTTAATGGTGCACATGAACCACACTTTGTTAAAGAGTTAAATCCTATTGACAATACCATTACCGTTGCACAAAAAGAGGCTTTAAATGTCCATGAAGTGCATATCAATAACTTAAATATGTACGTCAAAGACAAAAAATTTAACGCAGGCGTAAAACTTCGATACCGAAGTCAAACAACTCCATGTAGTGTTGTTCTAATTAATGACAATGAAGCCATTATTACTTTAAATGAACCCGCATACGGTGTTGCAAAGGGACAAGTGGCTGTTTTTTATGAAGGCAACAAAGTTTTAGGTTCGGGTTGGATAACCAATACCAAATAAAATTACAAGATTCTTTTGGTTATAATCTTGAAAATTTTTGATATTTAAAGGAACATTAATGAGAGGATATAAACTCTTTAGCGGTTCAGCCAATCCAGATTTTACGGCAAAAGTGGGTGAATATTTAAACACTTCGGTGGGAGAAGCGTGCCTAAAAAGATTTAGTGATGGAGAAATCTCTGTTCAAATTACAGAAAGTGTTCGAGGGCGAGATGTCTTTTTAGTACAACCAACCTGTGCTCCTGCGAATGACAATTTAATGGAACTCTTAATCATGGTAGATGCCTTAAAGCGTTCAAGTGCCAGTTTCATTACAGCAGTTATTCCCTATTTTGGATACGCAAGACAAGACAGAAAAGCAGCACCTCGTGTTCCTATTTCTGCAAAACTCGTAGCTGATATGCTTCAAACAGCAGGAGTAAATCGAGTCATTACCATCGATTTACACGCGGCTCAAATTCAAGGATTTTTTAATATTCCTGTGGATAACTTGTTTGGTTCAATTTTATTTGTGAATTACATCAAATCAAAAAATTTAGCCAACCCAATTATTGCCAGCCCAGATATTGGAGGCGTAGCACGAGCAAGAAGTTACGCTGAAAAACTGAACCTCGATTTAGTCATTGTTGATAAAAAAAGAGAAGTCGCCAATGAATCTGAAGTGATGAATATCATTGGTGATGTCGCAGGAAAAGACGTTATTTTAGTTGATGACATGGTTGATACAGCGGGAACTTTAGTCAAAGCTGCTGAAGCCTTAAAGAAAAAAGGTGCCACATCTGTTATGGCATGTTGTACACACGGTGTGTTAAGTGGTCCTGCGTATAAACGATTAGATGAAGGGGATGCTTTAGATGAATTGGTTATTTCTGATACCATTCCACTCAAACAAGAACATTCCAAAATTACGGTTTTAACCGCTTCAAAAATGATAGGTGAAGCCGTACGAAGAATTTACAATAACGAATCAGTAAACGAGATATTTAATTATTAATTATTTTTTGAATAATTACTTTTATGTTCTAAGTTACTTTTTATATCGGTAGAATATAATACCAAAAAACAAGGAGAAAATGATGAAAAAAATTATAGTTGCTAGTGCACTTTGTGCCTCGATGTTATTCGCTTCTAATAGCCAATATAAGTATGAAATTACCCCAATGCTGAGCGGTAGTTATACAGAAGGAAATATGGGATTAGAAAGAAATTATGCCAATGCAGGTGTTAGCTTAGGGTTTAATTTAGAAGATTCACTGTTTGATCAAGTTGAATTAGGAATTTTAAGAACAATCGGTCAAGTAGATTATAAAAACTCTACGAATGACACAGATATTACACGATTTTTTACAAACGTTATCAAAGATTATCCGTTAACAAATAACTCTTCAATCTATGCATTAGTAGGAGCTGGAGTTGAAATTTTCTCAGACGAGCAAAATGGAAATGACAACGGTTTATTTGGAAACTACGGGGTTGGATACAAATATACATTTGAAAACGATATGGCACTTAAATTTGATTTAAGACATTTAGTTGCAGGAAACAATGACAATACTTTACTTTACACTGTTGGTTTAGCTATTCCATTTGGAGAAAAAGCACAAGCAATGGCTGCTCAACCAGTTCAAGAAGCACCAGCACCAACTCCAGTTGCTGTTCAAGATGTTGATACAGATGGTGATGGAATTGTAGACAGATTAGACAAATGTCCTAACTCAGAAAAAAATGTCATTGTTGATGAAAACGGATGTGCTATTGCTGTTAACTTAAAAGTTTTATTTGATTTTGACAAAGCAACCATCAAAGAAGCTTATACAACAAAATTAAGCCGATTTGCAGAAGTATTAAAAAGCTACCCTGCTGTAAAAACAAACTTATCAGCACACACTGATAGCGTTGGTAGTGATGAATATAACTTAAGATTATCACAAGAAAGAGCTGATGCAGTTAAAAAAGCATTAATCAATCTTGGAATCAGCAATGAAAGAATTACAACAGTTGGATACGGTGAAACAAGACCTGTTGCAAGTAATGAAACTGCTGAAGGAAGAGAACAAAACAGAAGAGTTGAAGCGACTGTTTCAAAATAATCTCGCATTTTTAAAGCCACAAGAACCTCTTGTGGCTTAAACCCCCTATCCATACAAATTTACTCATTTAACTTAACACTTACTCTTATTTCGATATAATCGCCCAAATATATAATTATAGGAATTACCCTTGCAAGAACATATAAGAAATTTTTCAATTATTGCGCACATTGACCATGGAAAATCAACCCTTGCTGATAGAATTATTCAAGAGTGTGGAGCGGTTGAAGACAGAGATTTATCAGCTCAAATGATGGATACAATGGATATTGAGCAAGAACGAGGTATTACCATTAAAGCCCAAAGTGTACGGCTTAATTATACAAAAGATGGGCAAGTATACGTTTTAAACCTTATTGACACTCCAGGACACGTGGACTTTTCTTATGAAGTCAGCCGTTCTTTGGCTTCATCAGAAGGGGCGTTACTGATTATTGATGCCACCCAAGGCGTTGAAGCACAAACCATTGCCAATGTCTATATTGCCATGGACAATGAATTGGAACTTTTGCCCGTCGTTAATAAAATTGACCTTCCCAGTGCGGATCCCTTAAGAGTGTTAGAAGAAGTGGAAGAAGCCATTGGATTGGATTGTACGGAACACAATTTAATCAGTGCCAAAACAGGTGTTGGGGTTAAAGATTTAATTGATGCTTTAATTAAAAGAGTCCCCGCACCCAATGGCGATGAAAATGCACCAACGAAAGCCCTTATTTATGATTCATGGTTTGACAACTATTTGGGTGCATTAGCGTTGGTTCGAGTCTATGATGGAAGCATTAAAAAAGGTCAAACCATTCAACTTATGAACACCAAATTGGAACATCAAGTTATTGGATTAATGTATCCACACCCAAGAAAACCTATTAAAACCAATGAAATTGAAACGGGTGAAGTGGGTATTGTGGTTTTAGGATTAAAAACACTTGATGG
>Ga0172378_10001487_pt1 | contig 21701 bp, 20 predicted proteins | sample GrowelOW332metaG_FD_119755 | JGI IMG/M metagenome (GOLD analysis project Ga0172378, IMG submission 119755) | Groundwater microbial communities from an aquifer near a municipal landfill in Southern Ontario, Canada - Pumphouse #3_1 metaG | ecosystem: Environmental > Aquatic > Deep subsurface >... | reverse complement strand
TACGGATTCAGGAACATCAATAATTTGGTTAATTCTGTACTTTTGGTTTGTAGCAATATAAAAATCCCTTTAGCGAACAGATAAATTATGTTAACAAAGGGACTTAACGAGAAAATTAATAGGTTCTAACCCACATATAGGTTAGAAGACCCCAATAAAGGGATGTTTTTTTAATATCTGAAAAACAAAATAAAACGAAAAGACATCAACTCTTTTTTCATATCAAAATATATTGATATGTATTGACATAAAAACCTAAACGTATTATTTTCTATTCATAAATCAATAATTTTTGATATGAGGAAAGGCAATGAATACAGAAGAAATAGCTAAAATCTTTAAAGCACTCTCTGACAAGAGAAGAATCAACATACTGAGAATCTTGCAACAAGGTGAAACGTGTGTCTGTGAACTCCAAAAACAATGTGATGATCTCACTCAATCGGGATTGTCCTATCACTTAAAAGTGCTCAGTGATGCAGGTTTTTTACACTGCAGGCATGAAGGCAAATGGTGTCATTACAGCATTGCGCTTTCAGGAAAAGAACATGCACTATCGCTACTCAACAGCTTATTGCAAGAAAATGAAGATACACAAAACAGCTGTAACTGTAAAAAGAATTTAAATAAATAGGATAATGAGGAACAATTATGTTTATATGGCTCGACAAATTAGTAACACTACTTGTAACAAACGTTTTTAAAATTTCAATGGATACCAGTTTAGGTGATAGTGTCCATTTCTTCTTTTATGATTCAATCAAAATAATTATCCTTCTGGGACTCATGGTTTTTGCAATTTCTTATATTAGAAGTTACTTTCCCCCTGAAAAAACAAAGAAAATACTTGAAAAATTCGGTGGCGTAAAAGCAAATGTATTTGCTTCATTCCTAGGAACAGTCACTCCCTTTTGTTCCTGTTCATCTGTTCCAATTTTTATTGGCTTTGTAGAAGCGGGAATACCACTTGGTGTCACATTCTCCTTTCTCATCACCTCTCCTATTGTCAATGAAGCAGCTGTAGCAATACTTCTCGCTTCCTTTGGATGGAAGGTTGCCCTTGTCTACGTTGTTACCGGAGTTATTATCGGTATTACCGGTGGACTTGTTATCGGAGCGCTCCATCTTGAAAAAGAAGTCGAAGAATATGTCTATAATCTCCAAAAAAGAGGTGGCACTTTTATTGCTGAAAAGTCACAAAGAGAAAGACTTATTTTTGCTAGAGAAAACCTTGTCGATATCATTAAACGAGTTTGGATCTTCTTGTTGATTGGTATTGGTCTGGGAGCAGCCATTCATGGTTGGGCTCCTGCAGAATTACTCACTAAACTAGCAGGTCCTGATAATCCTTTTGCTGTACCAATTGCCGTTGCTTTCGGTGTGCCACTCTATTCAAATGCACTGGGAACAATTCCAATTGCAGAAGCACTCATCTCAAAAGGTGTTGGTATCGGAACTGCACTTGCCTTTATGATGGCAACAACAGCCCTCTCCCTGCCTGAAATGATTATCCTTCGCAAAGTAATCAAACCAAAACTGATTGCAGCCTTTATCATCATCGCATCGGTTGGAATTTTGATTGTGGGTATCTTTTTCAATGCAATAGCACCATGGATGCTGAGCTAAAAATAAAAAAGATGTGTGTTAAGCAACATATTTTTTTCAAAAGATGAAGCAAACTCTATACAGAACAAAGGTATGTCTATAAATTAACACATACTCCAAAAAGGTTAGGGAACGACATGTTTACCAAAATATTATATTTACTCGTTATTGTTGGATTGATAATTTCAACAATCAAAGACAAGAAGAAAACAAAAATTGCTCTCAAAAAAGCATGGAAGTCATTTGAAAATATTCTTCCCCAGTTTCTTTCCATCATATTAGTCATTGGTGTGATGCTCAGTGTACTCGATGATCAAACAATTAGTAAGATTATCGGAACAAACTCAGGACTGTGGGGTATATTTCTCGCTCTCGCAATAGGAGCAATTACCCTCATTCCAGGTTTTGTTGCATTTCCACTTGCCGCAGCACTGCTCAACAATGGAGCTGGGGTTGCACAAATTGCAGCATTTATATCATCACTAATGATGGTTGGAATCGTCACATTACCAATGGAAATAAAAATGTTTGGTAAAAAAGCTACTTTTATTCGAAACATCAGTGCCGCAGTCTTTTCCATCTTCGTCGCACTCATCATGGGAGTATTACTGTAATGACAAAACTCGTAAAAAGATACAGGACCTTTTTAGTCCTCATCATAGCAAATATTATTTTAGGATTTATCTTTCCTCAAATTGGAAAAGATTCAATTGTAAATGCAAAATCAAATTTATCGACATTACTTGCCGTACTTCCCCCAATTTTTGTACTTCTAGGACTTCTTGACGTTTGGGTAGAAAAAGAAACCATGATAAAATTCCTTGGTAAAGGATCTGGACTTAAAGGTTTTCTCATTGCTTTTATCATGGGAAGTTTTGCAGCAGGACCACTCTACGCAGCATTTCCTGTTGCTTCAGTGATGTTAAAAAAGAGAGCAAGTATTTTTAATGTATTTGTATTTATCGGCGCCTGGTCGACCACGAAAGTACCTATGGAAACATTTGAAATCGTCAGTATGGGACCCCAATTTGCTTTAACACGACTGGCACTCAGTTTTATTGGCATCCTCCTTATTGCAATCATCCTCTCCTTGTCTCTCAAAGAAGATGATATTGAAGATATTTATACCATCTCCAGTAAAGTAATATAGAGATAAACACGCTCTACTCACAATACAATAAAACCACTTGATAAAGATAACAGACTGCATCAAGTGGTTTTTATTGCTCTACAGATTGCCTTTTTCACAACGTCAATGAATTAATGCGTCCAATCACAATCTCAACTTATTCTAAACAAAAGACCTTTTGTCCCTCATTCTTAACCAGAAATCTATCTTTTGTTTATTGTCCCCTAAATGAGAAAGAAAAAACGAAATCGACAACTTATCGGGAAAATCTCCTTTTTCTTTGAAAAGGTCTTTCATTATACAAAAGGGCTTATTATAATCTCATTTAATACCATAATAGTAAGGAATCATTTGAATGGAAAAAATTAATCAAAGATTGATACGTGCAAGAAACACAGGAAATCTTACACAGGTAGCAAAGAATTACCAACTCATTGAAGATATATCAGCCACTTTACCAAAGGTGTTATATACAAATGGAAGCATAAATACTCAGGCACTCAACAAGTACTATACCATCGTCAGTCTCTATCGAGAAAATCAAGATTTTACCAAAGCCTTAAAAACGGCTCAATTTATCTCAAAGGAAACGGAAAAATTACACCCCTGTTATTTTAAATATCTTTCACGCTGTCTCCTTGCCATTTCCTATTTAGATGCTGGAGAACTTTATGAAGGATGGACTCTTACCAAAAAATTACTTGATGAAGAAAGTCTCGATTATCAAGCTGAAGGCTTTTGTGTCTTCGCCAAATACTACGGCATTAAAGGAAACCATGAAAGAGAAATTAACATGTATAAAGAAGCCTATAAGGTAATGATAATGGACCAATTTGCTCCTCCTATTGAAAAGTTTGAAATTTTCTGTGGATTAGCACTTGCCTATGAAGATGCACATAAACCTGTACAAGCCATAGCCCTCTATCTTGAATTACTCAGCCTCCTCCCTTCTCTTGATACACACATAATCTCAGCACTGGAAATTGCAAATATTTATATCAGAATTGCCCGCTTACAAAATATTTTATGTCGAAAGTAAGATAAAAGACTCTCGCTATAAACAAAAAATTTAATTTACGGTATCATACATCTATGAGAAAAATGAGAAAAAAGGAACGACAACTCAGTGAAGAAGAAGCGTATGCAATTTTAGGTGCATCAAAAGAAATAACCCTCTCTATGTGGGACAGCACAGAAAATGAACCATACGGTGTCATAGTCAATGCGATACTCATAGGAAAAACTCTCTACTTCCACGGTGCTCAAGAAGGAAGAAAATTAGATATTCTCAGAAGTAATGCACATGTTTGTATCACAGCTGTGAGTAATTGTGCTATTATTGAAGAAAAATACACGACAGCGTATGAATCTATTGTTGCATATGCTCATGCTCAAATTCTCACAGATACAAAAGAAAAAGTAAAAGTTCTTTCTGCAATCTGTTCAAAATTCGCTCCAACAAATGATTTTGAACAAACACAAAAAATCATCGAAAAGGCAATAGATCATACAGCAATTGTTGCATTACCTATTGAAAGAATAACAGCAAAAGGTTCAAACAGACAAAGGTTAAAAAAATGGAATTAGAAGAAAAACTGATTAAAAGTAAAGAACTCTTAAAATTTGATAGTTTCAAGTTGATACGAGATACCGTTACCATGCCCAATGGCGTCAATAAAGAGAGGACGTACCTCAAACATCCAGGGGGCGTCACCATTCTTGCAATCAATGAAAACAAAGATATTCTCATGGTAAAGCAATATCGTCATCCAATACGAAAAGTTACTCTTGAACTTCCTGCAGGAAAAACAGATAAAGATCCTCGAGAAACGTTACTCCAAGCTGCAAAAAGAGAACTCAAAGAAGAAACGGGCTATACGGCGAAAACGTTTGAATTTCTCTGCTATACCTACCCTTCAGCCGGTATTATTGATCAAAGACTTGCACTTTTCTTTGCCAAAGATTTAGAGAAAGGAGACATGGATCTTGATGATGATGAATTTATCAACACCACCTTTATTCCATTAAAAGAATTTGAAACACTTCTTTTACGCAGTAATATTACTGATTCAAAAACGGTCACAGCCTACACGGTGGCAAAGCTGAAAAAGTTTATCTAGCACTCTATGCTCAATCACTCACATCCTATCATTTCGATAGGATGATTTTTAATCACAAAAATATATTTTGAGCCAAAGACTACTTTTTAACCAAATAAAAACACCTCATCAAAAAAAAGTTTGGCATACGAGCATCAATAATGGATGCTATGGTGATTTGAGTTTCAACCCTATATCGGTATAATTATAAGGATAATAACAAACTTTTATACTCAGGTTAATCAAAAATTTTTGCAAAAGTTTATCAGCGCAAAGTTTTTTGGAGTAACTAAGAGAAACTTAGTTTTGGGCATAAAAAAACCTTCAACTTTTTCAAGTTGAAGGAATTTTATAATTGCGGACAACTGGACTTGAACCAGCACAACCTTTCGGTCACTAGCACCTCGAGCTAGCGTGTCTACCAATTTCACCATGTCCGCAAGATGTTCACTCGGAACGATTAGTAACTTACACTATGGAGCCATTCTCGTCAATATATATTGCAAAAAAATATCAAAAATTTTACTTTTTTTTTCAAATTTTCCAAACAAACGAAAGAGAAGTTTTTTCCCTTACAAAAAAAAATATATTATAAAGATGCAAATAACCAATCTTCTATATTTACTCGATTTTGTGTTTTATTTACCAAAAGAAAGTATTTTTAGTTATTGACATATGCCATTAACCTTTTTATACTATTTTTATCATTCACGTCATAAGGAAGCAAAATATGAAAGTAGCAATGGCTATAACCGAAGAAAACTTACAAGCAAAAGTAAATCCTACTTTTGGAAGGACTCCTTACTTTTTAGTATTTAATACCGAAACAAAAGAAGCAACTTACCGCGTCAATCCAGCAATGAATGCATCAGGTGGTGCAGGTATTCAAGCAGCTCAAGCAATTGTTGATACCGGTTGTGATGCAGTCATCGCATACAGATTTGGTGAAAATGCCGCAAAGGTCATCAATGGTGCACAGATAAAAAGCTATAAAGCTATAGATGCAAGTGCTGAAGAAAATATCAACAAACTGACAGCAGGAGAACTTTCCCCTCTCAGTGATATTCACCCTGGCTACCATCACGCTAATTAAATGATGCATATAGCAATTCTCAGTGGTAAGGGAGGAACAGGAAAGACATTTGTCTCGACGAACCTCTCTGCTTGTATCAAAGGGTCGACTTATTTGGATTGTGATGTAGAAGAACCAAACGGCAGTTTACTTCTTCATCCAACCATTACGTCGAAAGAAGTTGTCACAAAATTAATGCCAGAAACAAATCAAGACATCTGTATCGGATGCCGTAAATGTGTTGATATTTGTCGCTTTGGGGCTCTTGCCTTTTTAGGTGGCAAGCCAATGGTCTTTCCTGAAGTTTGTCACAGTTGTGGTGGATGCACCTTAGTCTGTCCAACAGGAGCGATGAGCGAGAAACCACAATCTGTGGGTATTCTTGAAAATGGCACATTTCTTGAAAATAATCACATTACAACAGGGATTCTCAATGTGGGAGAGGCTTCTGCAGTTTCTCTCATTAGTGCTGTCTTAAAAAAAGCACAAAATGACACCATTATCGATTGTCCTCCAGGAAGTGCCTGCTCAGTAATGGAATCGATTAAAGGATGCGATTACTGTGTACTGGTAGCAGAACCGACTATTTTTGGACTGCATAATCTCAAAATGGTATACGATTTAGTACGAGTCTTTAAAAAACCCTACGGCATCGTTATCAATAAATGTGAAGATGAGTCAAATCTTATTGATGATTTTTGCAAACAAGAACAGATTGAAATACTTGAGCGAATACCATTTACGAAGACCATAGCTAGTAATAATGCCCGAGGACACCTAGCAGTAACAATCGATCAAACTTTACACGAGCTCTTTAGTGATCTCGCAAACAAACTCAAAGAAAGGACTTCATTATGAAGAGAATATTAGTACTCTCCGGAAAAGGAGGAACGGGAAAGACCACGTTAACCGCAACATTAGTACAAATGCTTCAAATAAAGGCTTTTGCTGATTGTGATGTTGATGCACCAAACCTTCACCTTATTTGTGCAAAAAAGGAATGGGAAAGAGAGGACAAACCCTTCTTAGGAATGCAAATTTCATTTATTGATCAAGACAAGTGCACCGGTTGTGGTAAATGTGTTGAAGTATGTCGCTTCGATGCATTAGTGAAAACAGCTACCGGTACCTACCAAGTCAATCCATTTAATTGTGAGGGATGTGCCGTTTGTCAGTACGTCTGTCCTGAAAATGCTATCTCAAGCAAAGATAATATCACAGGAAAAACAAGCGTATACACCCATGAAGATACAGTTTTCTCTACCGCCCAACTCAATATGGGAAGTGGCAATTCAGGGAAACTAGTATCAGAGGTCAAAAAAAATCTCGATGATGCCGTCCCTAAAAATGAGGGAATTGCAATTATTGATGGATCTCCTGGTATTGGTTGTCCCGTCATCGCTTCACTTTCTGGTATCGATTTAGCTCTGATGGTTACGGAACCAACAAGTAGTGGATTGCATGATTTAAAACGTATTGTCAAAACATCAAAAATTTTTGCTACAAAAATTGCAATCGTTATCAATAAAAGCGATATCGATGAGGAAGGATGCCAACTCGTTGAAGCCTATTGTCAGGAAGAACATTTACCTATCATTGGTCATATTCCCTACGATTCTACGGTATCAAAAACAATCAACAAGGGTGAAAACCTCGCTGACATAGACTGTCCAAGTAGCAAGGCTATTGGTAAAATTGCAGAAAAAATTCCTTCATTTCTGGAAAAATAAGATGATTTTTTCATAATACGCTCATTCAAGCTGACGAAAGTCAAATAATATCGTATTTTAATAAGTAGTAATTATATTATTAGGAGACGAAATGACAGATTACTTTGATAAGCTTGTATTAGCTAAAGACCCATCAAATTTGAGGGAATTTGCAAGAAGACAGGATTTAATTGATAAATTTTTACAAGAAAAAAGAGACGCCTTCAATGAACTCGGACCACGCTCTACAGCTGTTCTCGTGTATGAAGGACGTCTTGTTGATTTATATACCCAAGAGGGAAACTTTGACAAAGCACTTAATTCTGCAAAACTCGTATATCAGGGATTAGCAAGTGTAGAAAAAAATGAAGACGACTCATTAGTTGAAGCTTTAATTAACTTAGGAAGTGCATACTTAAATGTACATGATCTTGAAAAAGCTCAAGCCATAGGAGCAAAAGCAAATCTCTATACCTCAATAAACACACTTCCCTTATATTATGAATTAATGGCACGAATTGCTCACGTTCATAAAGACAATACAAAAGAAGTGAAAAACTATCTTGATGCCTACAACAGTGCAAAAGAAGCCTTTGGCGATGAAGCAATTCGAACCGCTGAATGGAAAGTTGCCCTTGCTTTATGTTATGAAAGACAGAACTATTTTCAAAATGCGCTCTTTACCTACAATCAAGTAAAAAGTGAAGAAAATAAACTTGGTCTTACTAATGAAGAATCAATATCATTAGAGGCAAGAATTGCCTATTGTATGACGAAAATGGGACAAACAGAAGAGGGTTTAATAAAATTACAGAAGAGCAAAGAACTGGCTCATAATGAATTAGGAAGTGGCCATCCCACCACCCTCAAAATCAAAGAATTTATCTTCTCTCTTGAGGCAAAAACAAACACAAATAATTAAATTAATTCAGACAATTTTCATAAAATGTATCATTTTACAGATATTCTCATTTGGGCTATTTCAAGAATAAAAGAAAATTAACATAATTAATTTTTATTCAACAAAAAAGTAAAACAAAGAACTTGAAATAATATTTGCTCATATTTCGTTTAGAGCTCTTATTTTATCGTTTTTCACTATATATCTGTAACTTTGTTGTTTTGATGTGTTATATTTTATATGAGTTGATAACAAACCAATACAAGGTTAAAGTACTCATAAAGGTGCTATTATTTTGATAGCAATAAATTTTGAATGACTAGAATTTTCTTTCTTTTAATAGTATTTTATTTCTATTATAAAAAAAGAGAATCAATCTATTCGGAATAAGGTTATTATTCCTATATATATGACAGATTCAATCATCATATATACGGTTTGATTTTTCACACACCGGATTCGTAGAATCCATAGATTATCTATCCCTAGGAGGAAGGCAATAATAATACCTAATAGAAATTATATTGCCAAACATTTAATGAACAGACACAAATCAAAGAAAGCTCTATTTTCATCGATTGTCATCGTTTCTCTACTCTTAAGTCTTTCAAGCTGTGGCAAGAAAGAAAGTACTGAAACCGCTGCAACAACCGAAACAGCTACCGTAACAGCTGCTGCTGCTACTCCTGTAAAAGAAGAGGCAGCTCCTGCTGCTCCTGCAAAAGAAGAAGTAGCTCCTGCTGCTCCTGCAAAAGAAGAAGTAGCTCCTGCTGCTCCTGCAAAAGAAGAAATGGCTCCTGCTGCTCCTGCAAAAGAAGAAATGGCTCCTGCTGCTCCTGCAAAAGAAGAAATGGCTCCTGCTGCTCCTGCAAAAGAAGAAATGACTCCTGCTGCTCCTGCAAAAGAAGAAGTAGCTTCAACTACTCCGGCAAAAGAAGAAATGACTCCTGCTGCTCCTGCTAAAGAAGAAGTAGCTTCAACTACTCCTGCAAAAGAAGAAATGGCTCCTGCTGAAGTTGCTACTCCAGCAACATTAGATCCATCTCTCTTCGGTATCGAAAACAGAGATAGCAAATTGTATGTAATGAATGCTCTTGCAAGTAACGCTGAAATCACAGCAGAAACTGGCACAGAAACTTCTTACACATACACACTATCAGATGGTACAACAGCTACTATTAATGCTGATGGTTCTGCTGAAGTTGCACTTCCTAACAACGTTATGCTTACTGTTGATGGCACAGGCAAGAACTTCACAACAAGCTTTGGTAAGACTCTTCTCACTTCCGCTCCTATAACCAAGTTCGCTCTTGTTGAAGATGGTTACAAGTTCGGTTTTGATGCTGGTATTACCATCATTGACACACCAACAATGGTTGATGCTAGTTTCGGATACCTCGATGTAAACGCAACAGCACAAGGCATGATCACAAGCTTTGCTAACCAACCTATCGAAGTAGCTCCAATTGCAAATGCAGCATATACAAAAACTGGTTTTACCTTGTTCTACCAAGATGGTAACACCATTGATGCTAACTGGGATAACACCTACGCTTATACACTCAGCAATGGTAACTCTTTAGCAATCACAGCAGATTCCGTTGTAGTTGCTAATGCAGATACAACTGCAACACTTGCTGGTATGCTCAGCAATGCTACAATTGATGCACATAACCTTATCACTTTAAGCACAGCTAATGATTCAGTTGTTATTGATATGATGGGTAATATCCAACCAGCTGTTGCTCCTGTAGAAGAAGCTCCTGTTGTTGTTGCTGCTGCTCCTGAAAAAGAAATGGCTCCTGCTATGACAGAAACTCCTGAAGAAGCTCCTGTTGCTATGACAGAAACTCCAGAAGAAGCTCCTGCTGCTATGGTAGAAACTCCTGAAGAAGCTCCTGTTGCAATGGTAGAAACTCCTGAAGAAGCTCCTGTTGCTATGACAGAAACTCCTGAAGAAGCTCCTGTTGAAGAAACAATGATTGCATCTTCTCCTGTAACAGAACTTGTTGCACCTGAAACAGAAACTCCTTGGACTGTCAGTGCTGCAATTGGTGGTGATTTCTATACACAAAATGATGCAGCTGATGAAACAACAGCAGCTTTCAATGCTGAAGCTAATGTTAACTACATGTTTGATAAAGGCTATGGTGCAGGTTTAACTCTTGGTTACAGCTATGGAAATAGCTTCACAGACGAAGAAAAAGACAGTGCTCGCTTAGATATCAAATATAACATTAACAAGACTCTCCAGATTGAAGAAGACTTAAATGCTTACATTCAGGCTAGTGCAGGTTATTCATTCGGATTTGACGATGACAATACTGGCGCATTTATTGCAGGTGTTGAAGCTGGCTTAACCATGGATATGGGTAACAACATGGACTTAATCGTAGCTCTTGGCGATACCTTGTATTTCTATGATGATCTTGGCAATAGCGTTTATGGTAAAATTGGTGTTGGTTACAACTTCTAATATTTATTCATAAATACTATTTATACCTAATAATTCCTTCTTTTGCTCAGGCAAAGGAAGGAATTTTTATTTATACAAAAAACAAATATAATCAAACAAAGAGAGGTGGTCGAAGTCAAGACAAAGGGTTATTATCATAACCCGCGCCTCACCTCAGGTGAGACAATATAGAACCATGAAGGACCAATAATGAAACTTATAACACTCAAAACATATGATAAAGAAACAGGAAAAGAAAAAACCTTTGAATTCGATAACCGCGTAACCATATTTCCCTCTTCTCATTATCTCGATCTGATTACATTACATCTTTCAACCTACCTCAATGTCCTCACCGGTAGTGGTCGAATCAATAAAAGTAAACGTGAAAATTCAGATTCAGTACTCACCGCAAAAATCAAAGATGATGATGATCCTTTTACCACCACCTATGCACAAAAGCATTGGGAAACAAAAGGACTACATAAAGCCTTCTCTTCTTGGGTTCCTTTCATCGGAGACACCCATCCACTCGATTTTTTTGCAGTATATAAGAAAAATAGAACAACCATTCAGGACAACCTTCCCTCTTTCACCCATTGGAGTGGCTCATCAAATGCCCTCACGAAAGCCTTACATGCAGGGGTCTCTATTGAAACACTCAGTGGTTGGTGGAAAGACGAGGAAGAACAAGAAGAAAAAAGAATAAGTCAAAAGGTGTATGACTTAGCTCATCAAGAGGAGATTCAATTCAACAACAAAATCAGGGATAAAATAAATCAAGATATTGAAACAATTTCCATGCCTTTTTCGGCGCAAGAAAATAAAATTTTAAAAATTAACCAACAGATTCTTGCATCAAATCCTCTTTCTCGCATACGAAATACGGTAGAAAAGGTACTCCCCCAATATACCTACTTTACCCCTCAGTCACAAAGAAATAAAGGAAAGGCTTCCATCAAGGGAATTTTCCTTGATGGAGTGAAAATATCAGGTTTGGATGAGAACGGCGCTGATACATTAATGCTCGTTGCTGATATCAAAAGACGATATATTCTATCCCAAGCAGGAGTGATGCAGGACGAAGACGGAAATAGTCTCGTATTGCTCTACCATGTTGACCCCGCCACCCTCAAAGCAATAACAACAACCTTTCCCAATCTCCAAATTGTCGCAACATTAGCACGAACGCCAAAATCAGAAGAAATAACTTTTTCCGCATGTATGCATAAGTAACCTTTGATTCACAATGGCTTCACTCTTATACATGAAGGCTTAGAGAGCTCTTACAAACAAAAAGGCAGTATTTACCTTTTCTTATAGAGAAACTATCTACAAGCGATTCTCGTACTAGGTAAAGCAAAGAGACACCATAAATAACAGTAAAAGCAACAGACATACACGTCTATTGCTTTTACATAAAAACCAACCATAGTAAATATCATACTACTGATAATTCCAAAAGGATACTATTATTTTTAAAATCGTCAAACGATAAAAAAAAGATTCCACTCATTTGAGTAAAATCTTTTCTATAGAGCTGACTGGGTTTGAACCAGTGACTTCTACCATGTGAAGGTAGCACTCTCCCACTGAGTTACAGCTCCGTATTGTAAAAACATTAAATAAGCTAAACTTTACTATCTACTTATTCTGTCCACTAATGACTCTAATGAAATTAACCAATTCTGTCAACTAAAAATGGTTAATTTAAAGAGAGAGACTTATAAATTGTGATATACATCTCTCTCTTTGGTAAAATCATCAAAACAAAAAAGTTTAGTCGTGAATATAGGTATTCAATGCGGCAAGTTTTTCATCAAGTTCTTCTTGGGTTGCTGCTTCAGCAACAAGTCTCAAGTAAGGTTCTGTATTTGATTTTCTAATGTTAAACCACCACGTCTTATACTCAATTCTGTATCCGTCAAAATCGAGAACAGAATCAGCATCAGGACCAAACGCATTCTTAAGGTTTTCCATCACACCATCTTTATCATTGATCTTATAGTTAATTTCACCACTACTTACATACTTAACAATTTCACTCATCATGCCAGAGAAAGTTTTACCTGCTCTCTTGCCATCAGAAAGAACTGAAAGCATCATCATTGTTGAGAACATACCACTATCACAGTTATGGAATTCATGGAAATAATAGTGTCCAGCTAATTCACCACCGAAGATAGCATTTGTCTTGCGAAGCATAGCTTTTGCATTTACATGACCAACCTTCCAAACTTTTACATCAAAGCCAAGTTTTGTGAGGTAATCAGTGGTTGATTTACTAGTTCGAATATCACAAACTGCAACTTTTTCACCAGGCATAGTAATCATTTTATCGCCCATAAGTGCCATAGCATAGTCAGCCTGAATATAGGTACCCTTTTCATCAACAAACATCACTCTATCAGCATCACCATCATAAATAATACCCAGGTCACAACCGTTTTTAAGAACGGTTTCTTGGAGTTGTTTACAGGTTGTAGGATCGAGTGGATTTGGTTCATGAGCTGGGAAACTTCCATCAAGATAATCATTGAGGAAAATGTGGTTATCACCAAACAAATCTTTCACCAATATTGAAGACATACCATTACTACAATCAAAAGCAAGCTTAAGGTTGGAGAAATCTGGAAGATACTTCTTTAAGAATGCAAGATAAGGAGTTTTTGCATCAACTTCAGAAAGGGATCCTTTCTTTTCAGCGACAACAATCTCTTCTTCATTACACATTTTTTCTAAGTCTTGAAGACCTGTTTCACCACCAACTGGGATGGCATCTTTGGCACTAATCTTAAGGCCATTATACTTAGCTGGGTTATGGCTTGCAGTAATTTGAACACTACCACCACAAGGAAAATGAACGGTTGAAAAATAAACCATAGGAGTTGAAGCGCGACCAATACTGATTACATCTGCACCTGCATCCATGATACCTTTGCTTAAACCAGCAAACATTTTATCACTTGAAAGACGCATATCACGACCAACAACAATTTTATCAGTCTTTAATAGTTTTGGTAGAAAATAACCAACTTTGTAGGCAAGGTTTTCATCTACATCAACGCCAAACACTCCACGAATATCATATGCTTTAAAAGCACCCATAGTATTCCTCCTGGTATTCAATTAATCATTTACTGAGGCTGTATTACTCTCTTTAAGCGTAAGAATTTCTTGCCACAGCTCATATTTTTTATTAAAAGATATTGTGTAAGCCGGACTCGTCGAAGGCATTACACAAAATTCAATACTCTTTGGATAGTACCCTATCTCTCGCTTGTAAATCAAGGCAGAAGCTTTTCCGTTAAACAGAATCTTTTCAATCGTTTGATACACTAAGAGATAAGATTTAAGATCATGAGGGACAACATCTTTAATAGCAGAGTCGAGAGAACCTTTTCTCTCGCATCTACCAACAACATCCCACAGAGCAAGATTATTTGCTTGAATAAGCGCCTTTTTGTCTTGGTAGGATGAAAAGCCTCTCCCTTGATTATAAAACTTATCCATTATAGGCCAAAAAGCATTTCGCTCATGGCCATAATATTCAGCCTTCTCAAGAGATTTAACACTGGGAACACTTCCCAGTATTAAAATACGAGGCTTTTCTGCCTGAATAGACGCAAAGGCTTCTATCATGCAAGATACCTTGCAACAGCATCTGCTACGTTCATACCATCAACAGCAGAACTTACGATACCACCAGCATATCCAGCACCTTCACCACAAGGGAAGAAACCTTCTTTACCCATCAAAGAAGTAGTATCACGTACAATTCTCACAGGACTACTGGTTCTTGATTCAGTTGCCATAAGAAGCGCTTCATTTGTCATAAAGCCTCGTGCCTTTCTTCCAAAACTTTCCAAACCAATTTTCAGTCTAGCCGCAACAAATGCAGGGAAAAGCGTATTTAAATCTGCGCTCATCACACCTGCAGGATAACTATTTTCAGGAAGTGTGCTACTAATCTTCTTATTACAGAAATCAGACATTCTTTGAACAGGAATGGTGAGACCATCATTAATACAATCCCAAGTCTTCTTTTCAAGAGCTTTTTGGAAATTTAACATACCAAGTGCTCCACTAAACTGAGGGGGAAGGTCTTCAGGATGTAATTCAACAACCATTGCACTGTTTGCCCATTTACCACCACGGTTTGATGGACTCATACCATTTACAACAGCATGACCATTTTGCGTATGGGAAGGAACAACAAAACCACCAGGACACATACAGAAAGAATATACACCTCTATTTTCTGCTTGTGTAACAAAACTGTACTCTGCAGGTGGTAAGAATTTACCTCTTCCGTTTTTATCTTTATATTGAATTTGGTCAATTAAGAATTGTGGGTGTTCAAGTCGAGCACCAATAGCGATTCCCTTTGCTTCAATTTTATGGCCACTCTGCATGAGAGATTCATACATATTTCCAGCGCTATGTCCAATAGCAAGGACAACAGGACCGGTAAAAGTTGTACCATCAGCACAGGTTACACCCGTAACTTTTTCAGAATCTTCAATCAAAGAAACAACTTCTGTATTGAAATGTACTTCACCACCGTGAGCAACAATTGTCTTTCTCATTTGTTCAATAATGCCTGGAAGTTTATCGGTACCAAGATGAGGATGTGCTGAGCCAAGAATAGACGTATCAGCACCATGCTGACAGAATTGTGAAATTACCTTATCGGAATTTCCTCTTTTCTTTGATCGTGTGTACAATTTTCCATCAGAAAATGCACCAGCTCCACCTTCACCAAAACAATAGTTTGACTTTTCATTAACGCTGTTCAAACCAACCATGGTTGCAATACTTTTACGACGTGTGTGAACATCTTCACCCATTTCAAGTACTACAGGACAAAGGCCTAATTCAAGAAGTCTTAAAGAAGCGAATATGCCACTAGGGCCCTCTCCAACAACAATGACTTTCTGAGCCCCATGAACATCCTTGTAAACAGTCTTTTCATAAGGAATTGCTACCTCTTCATTGATGAATGTAAGCACACTCATATCAACCATTACTGGGTAGCGTCTTGCATCAATAGATTGTCTTTTAATCTGAATTCCATTAATGCTATTTTTATCAACTTTAGCAAGTTTTGCTAAATTGTCATACAACGCCTTATTATCATAGGCGACCTGAGGGAGCACCCTCATGTGAATTTCTTTTATCATAGGTACACTGTAGCCTTTGTTACCCTTTCTAGTCAACGAAAGTGAGGTACTTAGTTGCAAACACGGGTGTGTTATTGTACCATAGGAACCATGAATGTCTTATCTATTGAAAATATATCTAAGACCTTAAACGATGCACCTCTTTTTGAAGGAGTTACCTTCGGTTTAGAAGAAGGTGAGCACGTAGGTCTTATTGGTGATAATGGTTGTGGAAAAAGTACGCTGTTACATATAATTAGCGGTAAATTAGAGTCTGATACAGGAAAAGTTAATTGTGCAAATAAAGCACAAATTCTCCTTTTAGATCAGAATGTCGTATTTGGTAAAGAAGATACGGTTCTCGACTATCTTTACAAAGGAACGGGACCACGATTTGCCCTTCTTAAACAGTACCATGCGTTACTCGAAGAAGCAGCAGATCCAAAGGCTCAAAAGCAACTGGCTAACCTCACCGATCGCATGGAAAAAGATGGTACATGGAATATCGAATCTGATTTTAACTCAATCCTAGGAGAACTGGGATTACATGATGTAATGGATAAACCGTTTGTCAAACTATCCGGTGGTGAACAAAAGAAAATTGCTATTGCACGAATTCTTTGTGAAAAACCAACGATACTGCTGTTAGATGAACCAACCAACCATTTGGATATTGACACCATTGAATGGCTTCAAAAATATCTCAGCACCAGTAATATGACCATTATTGTGGTCACCCATGATAGATACTTCCTCAATGTGGTATGTAAAAAAATTATTGAATTAGATGATCATCAAATCTTTTTCCATCCAGGAAACTACAATGATTATGTCATCCGAAGGTCAAAACGATTAGCCGATAACCAAAAACAACAAGATCGACTCAAAACAATTTTGAGAAGAGAAGTTGAATGGTCTTTACGTGGTCCACAGGCGAGGACCGGCAAGGATTCAGGAAGACAAGATAGACTTGTTTCTATGAAAGAAGAGCAAAGAAACGTTTTAGACGTTGCACAAACACAATTTACTTCACAATCAAGACGATTAGGAAAAAAGATTCTTGAAGTGAAACATATTAGCAAAAGTTTTAACCATAAAAATTTATTTACTGATTTCTCTTTTTCTTTTACGAAAGGTATGAAGATAGGTATTATTGGGGGAAATGGGAGCGGTAAAAGTACCCTTCTCGATATTCTTACCGGTAATTTAGAGAGTGATTCCGGTTCCGTTGATATCGGTATCAATACTGTTTTTGGATATTATGACCAAAAAGGAAGAAAACTCAACAGTAAAAAGACGGTCCTTGAATATGTTGAAGATATCAGTGAACGAATTACCCTCGCCCCCGGTCAGGTTGTAACCGCTTCAAAGTTTCTTGAAACCTTTTCATTTCCTTCATCGCTTCATCGTCTCCCAATTTCAACATTATCTGGTGGACAAAAAAGACGTCTGTATTTAATATCACGTCTCATGATTAATCCAAACTTTCTGGTTCTGGATGAACCAACCAATGACCTCGATGTAAAAACAATGGAAAACTTAGAGAGTTATATTGCAGACTTTGACGGTTGTACCTTAATTGTCTCACATGATAGAGCCTTTTTAGACCATACCTGTGAAAATCTACTCATCTTACACCCCAATGAAATTGAACAATTTGAAGGTGATTATTCTTCGTGGAAGATTGAAGAAAATAACAGAGAAACCATCAGGGCAAATGAAGAAAAAAAAGAAAGAGAAAAACAAGCCAAAAAAGAACAAGCAAAGGCAGATAACCAACATCGTAAAAATAAAAAGAAAGGCCTCTCCTTCAAAGAAAAAAAAGAATTTGAAGGATTAGAAAAAGAAATAGCCAAAAGTGAACAATACATTGCACAACTTGAAGAAAGTTTTTCCTCAGTTGAAGAAAATGAAATGGGAAGCTTAATGGAACGAACAGCCAAATATAATCAAGAAAAAGAGCATCTTGAAAGCCTTGAAGAACGATGGATGGAACTAGGAGAACTGGCAGAACAGAACTCATAATATATTTTTAATTCTATTCATACACAAGATTCCTCATCTGAACGTGAGGAATCTTGTTGTATCTATTTACTTGTTATTTTTATTTTTCCCAGACTCATAGTCTTTTGTTTCTTTTTTGATTATATTGTATACACAACAATAAAAATAAGGATAAATAATGAAAATAAAAATAGACATGTATTCAGATTTCCAATGCCCCTTTTGCTATATAGGAAAAAGTATTCTTGATAAGGTAAAAGGTGACTTCGATACTGATTTTACCTTTAAAGGATATGAAATTCACAGTGATGCTCCGGAAGAAGGAATAGACGCTGAAAAATATTTTGGAAAAGGTCATCTCGATGCCAATCGAATCGTCCAATATGGCGCCCAGTTTGGGGTTGATATCAAAATGAAGAAATTGGTAATAAACAGTAATAAAGCACTTCGTCTTGCAGAATATGCAAAAAAAGTGGGTAAAGGCGACCAATATAACGACATTATGTATAAAGCTATGTTTCGCGATACCTTAAATATTGGTACCCTTGAAGTACTCAAAGATCTCGCAGCACAAGCTGGAATGAGTGGAGAGGAAGTTGATACGGTCTTAGCAGACCCTCAGTATCGCCAAACGCTTGATGATAACCTGGCCTTCTGCAGAGCCAACAATATTACAGGAGTTCCCTGCTTTATTATTAATGACAAATATATGATTAATGGAGCACAAAGTCCTGAAGTCTTTACCAAGCTTTTCAATCAAATTGAAAAGGGAGAAAAAGCATAAAAAGCTCAAGCTGAGCAACTTTCAGAGGTCTCAAGCCTCAGAAAGTTGCTATTTTTTTTATCGCTTCCTTAGCAATAGATACTCTCTCGTTGCTTGGAACAATGAGTCTCTAAAAAGGTAACAGCACCCTGTAAATAAGTCATGTCCATCGTTAGAGCACCACTCTTACAGGCTTTTACACAGGCTAAACAATGCAAACAAGCTTGTGGATCGTTTGCGCTCAAAGCACCCGTAGGGCAGACTGCATAACAAGCATTACAATGAGAACACAAGGCTTCATTTCTCTCAGGCATAAAATAAACAGCCTTTTTTGCAGCACCAGTTTTATATGGACGATTGCCCTCCACATCAGTGAGCTTTTCTCCCTGTTGCAAACGACGTTGTATCACAGAGGAAAAAGCATCAAGAACGGCATAATCACTCGTATTAGGTCGTCCGGTTCCAACTTTATTGGTATAAACATGCTCAGTGACCATTGCTGTAGCACCAATAACTTCGGCACCCTTTTCTTTCACTAAATCAAATCCTTCGACCAAGGCATCATCAAAATGTCTATTTCCGTACGAGGTTAAAAGAATTACAGAGCTTCCTTTTGCAAGATGTACGTGATTTTTGAAATATGCAGAAAAAAGAGAAGGCATTCTTCCTCCATAGCAAGGATAACTGACCACAATGATTTGATTTTCTTGATCTAAAACACAATCGTCGATTCTTTCTGCAGGCAGAGTCTTGTCGATAAGTACTTCTGTACCCAATTTATTGGCCAAGTATGAACCATAGTGATAACTTCCTCTTGTAGGTGAAAAAGTGATGTGATAAATCTTCAATTTCTGCGTTTCTTCTTCTGTTTCAGCCATATGATTGCCATCCTTTACTTCGTTATTTATTTGTTGCGCTACCCTCTCTACACCTGAGTGCAAAAGATCTGAGAGCTCCGCTCTTCTTTCCTTACACAGAAGGAAAGAGAATAATACCAATAAAAACCCTTGCTCTTCATTCCACAAACAGTGAAAAGAGAAAAAGGGAATCGGGCGTAACTCTCTTGAATATACCACATCACCTTGGGTCCAACAATATATTTTAATAATTATTTAACTTACATATAAAATAAAAAAAGAGTCGTCTTGCCCCTTTTTGATGGAAGCATAACACGACTCGCTGAAAGAAATAAAATGTATTAAAGTGGTTTGTGATACAACTTTTTTGCTTTTATATAGGCTGACTCGATGGCTTTTCCTGAAATATAACGCTTATAAGAAGCAGTACCAAACTCATCATCGGTAGCAAGACAAGCTGCAGATATGGCATATTGAATATCGCGGGAATCCGTATAGGCATTATTTTCAATACCATTTTCAATATCACCAAATCGTTGAATTCCAGCGCCTTTAATAGCAGCAAAAACTCTGACATCATTAAATCTTCCTTCACTATCAATATAAGCACCAAAAGCTGCATTGACCGCAGAATGTTCATTACCATCGACATTGTATTTGGCTGATTGAACAAATCGTTCACCTTCAGGAAGTAAGACACCAATTAAAAGCGTTGAACTAAATTCTGAATGGTAGGCATGATACTCACGAATAGGAACATTGTCGTCGGTTAAGACACCATCACTGGTAAGACCATAGGTCAAAAGTCTTGCTTTTGCCGCAAGAAGAGTTGGCATTAAAAAAGAATCATCACGACCAAGAGCAAGGTTACCACCGATGGTAGCCTTTTCCCTCTGCTCAAGCTTTTCACAATACAGCGCAGCCTTTTTCAAATAAAGAGGAATAAGTGGACTCTCTTCAAGTTGCTGAAACGTCACACAACTACCAATTTTGACTTTACCATGTATCTTTTCAATGGTATCTAAACCAAGTTGATTTAAATTAATAACACCCTGGCATTGAATTGAAGAATGAGGTCGATTAATTTCTGTTCCTCCCGCAAGAAAAACATATTCAGGATTTTCCTTTATCTTGGCAAGGGCATCACTCGCATCTAAAGCAACATATTCATTTTTCAACATAACACACTCCATTGGTTTTAAAACACATCAACAACGTAGATTTTCTCACAATTACTTCACACAATCAAAGAGGTTTATTCATAAAAACCAAAACAATAAGACAAAGCTCCGTATCCTTTTTTATAAAAGGATACGTCACCCAAATTTTATTCTACAGGACCGAGCAAGAAGCTATAGGAAAGAAAAATTTCTTCAATAATAGCAGCAACTTCTTCACTGACTCCTTCTTCACCGCATAAAACCCCATCACCATCAAAACTTGCATGGTATATGGCATTATTTTCACGAATGGTCACATCCCCACCCTCTGCATAGAAACCAGCATTATGACTTTTCTCAAAATCTTCTAATGTAGAAAAAAGCGTAAATTTATCACGACTTGGAGAACCTTGATGAGGACAGAAAGTTTCACAATTACCACAATCATTACAAAAAGCATCAATATGTAATATTTGGAAAGGATTTTCAAAGACCCCGCAATTTCTCATATCCAATGCAACATTGGCTCGTTGAGGACAAACTTCCACACACTTATTGCATAAATACGAACACTCAAGACATCTTCTTGACTCATTAAATGTGTAACTCTTCACATCCGTTTGAGAAAGAGAGAGTCGAGGCATATCTCTTTTAGAGCGAATATCTTTAAAGTATAAATCCTCAGCTTCACTTAAATCTTGTTCATCATGATCGTGATGATGTTCGTGTTCGTGTTCATGTTCATGTTCATGTTCATGTTCATGTTCATGTTCGTGTTCGTGTTC
>Ga0172378_10001486_pt1 | contig 21703 bp, 23 predicted proteins | sample GrowelOW332metaG_FD_119755 | JGI IMG/M metagenome (GOLD analysis project Ga0172378, IMG submission 119755) | Groundwater microbial communities from an aquifer near a municipal landfill in Southern Ontario, Canada - Pumphouse #3_1 metaG | ecosystem: Environmental > Aquatic > Deep subsurface >... | reverse complement strand
TGGCGGCGTGAAGCGTTTTTTACGGGGATTCATGCGGACTATTTGCAGCATAAATACAAAGATGTCGAAATTGCGGCTTCAATGCCACGCATGCGGCCATGTGCTGCAGGATTCCCACCGCGTGATATTGTTAATGATATAGATATTGTACAATACATTATGGCATATCGTATCTTTATGCCACACAGCGGAATTACGGTGTCGACACGGGAAGAACGCAGGATACGTGATCATCTGGTTCACCTTGGTGTCACAAAAATGTCAGGCGGTGTGACGACAGCGGTCGGTGGACACAGTAAGGGAGAGACTGCCAGTCAATTTGATATTTCTGATACGCGGTCTGTAGCGGAGATGGCAAAAATGATTTACAATGAAGGCTATCAGCCGATTTATAAAGACTGGCAGGCGCTATCATAAAAGCAAATCAGATCGGGAGGGGATTGTTTGAATAAAGAAATGGCAATGGAAAGATTCCGTCAGACAGGACTCTACGCAATAACAGCAGAATGTTTGTCAGCAGGACGAACAAATATCGAGGTTGTTCGCGAGCTGCTTGCTGCAGGTATAAAGTTTTTGCAGTATCGGGAAAAGGAAAAAAAGGCGCGTGTTATGTATGAGGAATGCCGAGTGCTGCGTGAACTTACTCGTGAGGCCGGAGCAGTCTTCATCATTGATGATTTTATTGATCTGGCACTGGCAGTTGATGCCGATGGAGTGCACATTGGACAAGATGATCTGCCGCCGGAAGTTGTGCGCGAACTTGTCGGGCCGGAAATGATCATCGGCTTTTCAACACATAATCCTGCACAGATGGAAATAGCAAATTCATACAAGGACATTGTTGATTATTTTGGTGTAGGCCCTATATATGAAACGCATACAAAAAAGGATGCATCAAAAGCTGTGGGGCTCGATTATGTTCGTTATGCAGCTATGCATGCAGTACATCCTTTTGTCGCAATTGGTGGCATTAAAGAACATAATATTGCAGCTGTTGCCAGAAGTGGTGCATCGACCATTGCTGTAGTTTCGGATGTTGTCGGAGCAAAGAATATTGTCGGGAAAATAATTGCCTTACAGGAAAAAATGAACATGCAATAAGAATTTTAAAAATAAAACAGAGAGAAAATCATAAAGATCAATACGCCAAAAACGGGAAAAATATCTTTATGGTTTTCTTTATAAATCCAGTTAAGACAAAGTTTTGGAGCGAAGGGGACAGCACAGATAATTTGACATATATAGTGTCTGAATGGTATACTATCGGAGTTAAGTATTTTATGAGTATGAAAGACAATCGCGAGTGTCCTTGAGACATTTGAGGAAAGTCCGGGCTCCATAGGGCGATGTGCTGGATAACGTCCAGCGAGGGTGACTTTAGGGAAAGTGCTATAGAAATTTAGACCGCCTGTTTCGGCAGGTAAGGGTGGAAAGGTGCGGTAAGAGCGCACCAGCGGCTAGGTGACTAGCCGGCTTGGTAAACCCCACATGGAGCAAGACCGAATAGGGAAGGGATGATGCTGCCCGCGGAACCTTCCGGGTTGTGTCGCTTGAGTCAGCAGGCAACTGTTGATCTAGATAAATGATTGTCACCGCGGAAGCGGAACAAAACTCGGCTTATTGATTGCTCATAATTTTATTAACTGACTAGGCTGTCGGTATGTTGATGGCCTTTTTTTTATGAAAAAAATTATTTTTGATAGAACGAATATTTAGATAAAATATTTGTTTTGTAAGCAGGATAAATAGCATCTGTGTCGAATAATAAACGAAGTGAGATAAAATAAAATGCCGAATCCAACTCAGGAGCGGGGGAACCAAGTTATTTGGGGTGAATGTTGTTTGTTTTTGTTTTACAAAAATTAACAAGGGGTGGTCTTCTCTACCCTAACCCGGCAGCTAACCTCGTAGGCGAATTAGAGAGAGGAGTGGCTTTTTGGGTAAAGCAATGCGTATATTTGCGCTATCAATGGTACTTATGTGCTGGTTTTCTATCGCGAGCGCCGCATCGATTCGTGTAGGTGATCAGGGCAGTGATGTAGCAGAAATTCAGGGACAATTAGCAAGCTTGGGATATGATGTAGTAGCTGATGGTGATTTTGGTCCGGCTACGGCAGCAGCAGTTAGGTCATTTCAGGCAAAACAGGGATTGGATATAGACGGGCTTGTTGGAGCCTCTACTTACATGGCACTTATGGGGAGAGATATGCCAGAGGTGAGTCGTGGATCGAACTATATAGCACGTCGTGTGGTTCAAACTTCGTTGGATTACATAGGTGTTCCATATGTGTTTGGTGGAACATCGCCAAGTGGGTTTGACTGTTCAGGCTATGTTCGCTATGTGTTTGCAAATGCAGGTATTTCCTTACCACGCACAGCGGATGCACAGTATGAAGTTGGCTATCCTGTATCTACCAGTGAACTTGTCGCAGGAGATCTTGTGTTTTTCTCTACGTACGATTATGGTGCATCCCATGTAGGAATTTATCTTGGTAATGGGAAGTTTATTAATGCGTCGTCGAGTCGTGGAGTAGCAATTGATTCCTTGAACAGTTCCTATTGGAGTTCTTGCTATATTGGAGCTCGCAGAGTTATGTGAATTGTAAATTTTTGAGGAGACAAAGGTCTCCTCTTTTTTTATAAAAAAAGCTGTGCATCCGATTGAAATTGATCAATCGGATGCACAGCTTCTTTATGTATATTATTATTCTGTAAACAAATCATCCCAAAAAGCATATGCACACATTAATAAAATTAAAATAAGTAAAAATAAATCACCCATCAAAATCACTCCTTACAGATTGTTAAACATCTTCAAGACGCGGGTTGGGACTGAACTTGCGTCCGGCCTTTGCACAAGCAATGCCATCAACAAGAACGATATCTGCAGTGAAATCGACATTTGTAGCAAAAATGCTGCTGCCGACCGCATAAACGTCGACAGGAACGTGATTTTCCTCAAAGTGATGAATACGCTCAGGGTTAAAACCGCCAGAAACCATGATTTTGACTTTGGTAAAGCCTTCTTTGTCAAGCGCTTCGCGCACATTGCGGACAAGTTGTTCATTAACACCAGTAGGCTTGAAATGCCCCATTTGCCCGAGGAGTGAAGCATCGACCATTTTATCCGAGGTATCAAGGCGTACACCATAAAGTTTATCACCGAGCTCACGGGCCACAGTAAGACTTGTCTTGACGCAATCATTAGTAAAGTCAACGAGCGCAACGCGGTTGATTTTTGGGTCCATGTATTTATCGAAGAGTTTTGTTGCTTTGAGTGTATCACCGCCGCAGGCTGCAATAAGAGAATGTGGAATTGTTCCAGCTGCCTCGATGTCCCAGCATACGGCGTTTGCTGGAGTTGATATACCACTCATGCCGCCAATCTTAGCTGCATAGCCATCACTTTCCTGAACAGCATAATGATCGAAGCGGGAAGGGAAGAAAAGAACTGGTTTGCCCTGCGCAGCATCGACAGTACGTCTTGTATTTGTTGCAACTTTTGTCTGACGGGCGATAATGCCAAGGTATACAGTTTCAAGATGAGCAAAATCAGCGAGATCACCCTCAATGGTCATGACAGTTTCCCAAGGGGCTATTTTATCACCATCATGCAGAGCTTTGATTTTGATGTTTTCCGGATGAAATGCACAGCGTTTGATAAGCGCAATGGCCTCATCCATACCGCAGAGTACAGCATAGTCACGCTGAAAAATCTGTACGGTTATGCGCGGATGATGATTTGCCTGGTTTAAAATTTCTTGAGTGCGCAAAAAATAAATATCGCTATAGAAACCACTCTTGATCTTTTCTACGGGAAAGTCAAATAAATTTGAATTCAATCTTTTGGTCATAGAATATTCCTCCTGTAAGTATCGCTGGCAAAACAGCAAATACATGACATGTGTATTTTTCAAGTGCATAATACATCTTGTCTATGATACAATAAAACATATAATATAAGCAATAGGGAGATAATAATTTCATGGAAAATATACAGGTCAATTTACTCAAATTACAAAATAAAGAGTCTGTACGGACGGCACTGGCAAATGTTGGCTGTGATCCTGCAGGGACGGCAATCATGACTGAAAAGGCTCTTTTTTATACGATACATGTAGCGCATGTACAGACAAAAGCCGCGAATATTCTCAAGCAGACTTTTTTGGGAAAAGGTGGTGATGCTGCAGTGTCACGTCATACTGCAGACCTTAGTGAAGACTATACGGATGTGCTGATCTTTGCAACTCTATGCCAGTATAAAGCGGCAATTAGACAAATGAAAGTACAGCCATGGGGTCTTCAAAAAATCGCAGAGAACATTGAAGAATTGCTGCAAAAATGAAATGAGTTGCAGGTGGATTTAAAAGTTCAGCAGGAATATCCTGTTTTATAGCGAAAATAAGCAAGTAAGGATAGCATATTATAAAGCGGAGCAATAATGAGGAGTGAAATACTATGTCAAAGATTCAACTTAATAATATTATGTTTTATGGTTTTCACGGTGTTTATGAATATGAACGTGAACAGGGACAAAAATTTTATTTTGACGTAGAAATGAGAACAGCAGATGATAAGGCGGCTGAAACAGATGATTTAAAAGACGGTGTGGATTATATAGCTGTTTATTCATTAGTAAAGGATGTTGTTGAAAACAAGCGTTTTCAAATGCTTACAGCACTTACAGCACATATAGGGGATAAGATATTGGAAGCTTATCCAAATATTGTTTTAGTTAAAACACGTGTGAGAAAAACATCGGTATTGATTATGGGGCCGATTGATTATTTGGAAGTTGAGACAGAACGTAGACGGTGAATGATGGGTTGTATGAAAAGTTTTGATGAAAGTGACTTATTCGAGGGGAATTCAGCATCCACCGGGTAAGTCTTGTTTTATGTTTAATAGGTAAAATCGTCGATAAAAATTCCAAACAATCAATGATTTTAGCTAAAAATGCAAAAAAATCACAAAATTATGTTGCAAATTATGAAAGATGTTTGTATGATAAGATAATGCTATAAATAGGAAGAACTCTTGGTAATCTGTATAGGGTGGCGATGGACTTGGATAAAATTTTTCTCGCGGTGTTACAGATGGTAGGGGGGTTGGGCGGCATTCAGCTGGCCAAACTGATTTCATATTTTGGTAGTGCGAAAGCAGTCTGGGAGGCTTCTGATGAGGATGTCTATTTGAGCAAATGTGTGGATTATCCGGTTGCAGAGCGGCTTTGCTGCTCACGGAAAAAACAGGAACCGGAGCAGCTCGCAGAAGAATGGCGTAAAAAAAATATTAAGCTTTGTTCTATAGAGGATGAGATGTATCCAGCTTTATTGAAACAAATTTTTAATCCACCAATGTTGCTTTTTTATCGGGGAATACTGTATCAGGATGCACAGAATATTGCAATTGTTGGCGCGAGAAAATTCTCTCCTTATGGGCGAAGTGTGGCTGAGGCACTTGGTGCAGAGCTTGCTGCGAACGGGGTTACAGTGATTAGTGGTGCAGCAAGAGGGATAGATACGGCGGCACATACAGGCGCTCTGCGTACTGGAAAAACAGTGGCTGTACTTGGCTGCGGAATTGATGTCGTTTATCCGTCGGAGAACCGGAAGCTGTTAGAGGACATTGCAAAAAAAGGTGCAGTCACTTCAGAATATGGACCGGGAACGCGGCGGGTTGCGGGATTTTTTGCGGCACGTAATCGTATTATTAGTGGTATTGCTAGTGGAACGGTGGTTATTGAAGCAGCCGAAAAGAGTGGTTCACTCATTACAGCGGAGATGGCCTTGAGTGAAGGCAGGGATGTGTTTGCTGTTCCGGGAAGTATTTATTCTGAGCAAAGTAAGGGCTGTCATAAGTCGATTCAGCAGGGAGCAAAGCTTGTCTGCAAAGCTGCAGATGTTCTTGAGGAATATCGTTGGCAGGAAAAAAAGACAGTGGAAATTTCAAAAAAAGAGCTTTCATCAGAGGAAATTGCTGTGTATGAAGTGCTCTCCTTTGAGAAACCATTGCCGATTGATGAGATTATATGCAAATTGCGATGTACTACAACGAATATCGCTTTTATATTATTACAAATGGAGCTGCGGGGAATTGTCCGTGAGGACGCGTCGCATTGCTATGTCCGTGTAGTAAAGGAGGGCATTTTGTGAGTAAAACGCAAAAAAAAGTACAGAAAAAGACACTGGTTGTCGTAGAATCACCAGCGAAAGCAAAAACTATAGAAAAGTATTTGGGAAAGAACTTTATTGTGCGTGCCTCAATGGGGCATTTACGTGATTTGCCGAAAAGTCAGTTCGGAATAGATGTAGATCATGATTTTGAGCCAAAGTATATTAATATCCGAGGCAAAGGTGATCTTATCAAAGCTTTAAAAAAGGATGCAAAGAATGCAGATAAAGTGTATCTTGCATCTGACCCTGATCGTGAAGGAGAAGCAATTGCCTGGCATCTTGCCCATATTTTGGGAATTGATGCGAAAAACGACTGTCGAATTATTTTTAATGAAATAACAAAACCGGCGATTCAGGAAGCAGTTAAGGAACCGAAACCGATTAACATTGATCGCGTGGATGCGCAGCAGGCACGTCGTATGCTTGACCGTATCGTTGGCTATAAACTGAGTCCTTTGCTTTGGCGAAAAATCCGCAAGGGTCTTAGCGCGGGACGAGTACAGTCCGTTACAGTAAAAATAATCTGTGATCGGGAAAAAGAAGTTCAACGTTTTGTTTCGGAAGAATATTGGTCAATTGGACTTAAACTCAGAAAAGAAAAGTCGGCTGTTTTTGATGCGGAACTGATGATAGTTGATGATAAAAAGCTATCTATTAATAATGAAAAAGATGCTGCGATGCTTGTTGAAGATTTGGCGAAGCAGGTTTTTATTGTTAGAGAAGTAAAGAAGCGCCAGCGCCAACGTAAGGCTTCGGCTCCTTTTACAACAAGCAGTATGCAACAGGACGCTGCCCGTAAACTTGGTTTTACATCGCGCAAAACAATGATGCTTGCACAGCAGCTCTATGAAGGTATTGAGCTTGGACACAAGGGCCCTGTCGGTCTTATTACATATATGCGTACCGATTCAACGCGTATCTCTGAGATTGCACAGAATGAAGCACGCGGGTATATCGAGGAAGCTTTTGGTAGGGATTATATGCCGGAAAAATCACCAATATATGCAGTGGGAAAGAAATCGCAGGATGCGCATGAAGCCATCCGGCCAACGAGTGTAGCATTTACACCAGACAATTTGGAAAAGCATTTATCGAAAGATCAGATGAAGTTGTATCGGCTGATCTGGCAGCGTTTTGTTGCCAGCCAAATGATGCCGGCAGTTTATGATACATTGAGTATCACAATTGATGCAGGTGAAAGATATTTGTGCAAAACAAATGGCTCACAGATGCGATTTGCTGGTTTTACAGCGGTCTATATTGGTGTTGAGACAAAGAAAGAAAAAGATGTCATTCTGCCGGAAATTGTGGAAAGCGATGTGCTTGCTTTGCAGAAAACATTGCCACAACAGCACTTTACGGAACCACCACCGCGTTATAATGAAGCATCGCTGGTAAAGATACTGGAAGAAAAGGAAATTGGGCGTCCAAGTACGTATGCACCGATTATCGAGACGATTCTTGCTCGGGGATATGTTGTTCGGGCAGAGAAACATTTCCAACCGACCGAGCTTGGTTTTGTTGTTGTCGATATGCTGGAAAAGTATTTCAAGGATATCGTTGACGCGAAGTTTACAGCAGGATTGGAAAATGAACTTGATGAAATTGCAGAGGGCAAAGTTGAAAAGAATGAGCTTCTCAAAAAGTTCTACGATCCGTTTGCCAAGACGCTTGAACATGCGGAAGAAGAAATCGGGCATGTTGAGCTTCCAGTGGAAGTCTCAGATGTACAGTGTGAGCTTTGTGGAAAAATGATGGTTGTAAAGCAGGGACGCTATGGAAAGTTTTTGGCTTGCCCGGGCTTTCCGGACTGCCGCAATACCAAACCACTATTAAAAGATACAGGCGTAAAGTGCCCGAAATGTGGTGGCAGTATCGTTGAACGAAAGACAAAGCGCGGTCGTAATTTTTATGGCTGCAAGAACTATCCAGAATGTGATTATGTGACATGGGACACACCACTTAAAGAAATTTGTGAAAAGTGCAGTTCTTTTATGTTAAAACATCATTATAAAAATGGTCGTGGAATACTTTACTGCAGTAATGAAGCTTGCGAAAGTCGTATAGATCATCCAATTAATAAAGAACTGGAAAAGATCCGGGAAAAGTCTGAAGCAAAGCGTAAAATTGCAAAAGATGCGGAGGCTGGTGTCAAAACTGAAATAGTAAAGGCAGCAGTAAAAAAGAAAGTGACAAGAAAGAAAGCAGTGAAGAAAGTCACAACAAAGATAAAAGAATAGAGCAGGAGGAACAGTGTGAGAAAAGTTATTGTTGTTGGCGCAGGCCTTGCAGGCAGTGAGGCTGCCTGGCAGGTAGCTGAGCAGGGGATAGATGTTGATCTTTATGAGATGCGTCCGAAGAAGACAACACCAGCACATAAGACGGAGGGGTTTGCTGAGCTTGTTTGCAGCAATTCACTGCGTGGTGCAGGTCTTGAGAATGCAGTAGGTGTACTTAAAGAAGAGATGCGTCGTCTTGGCTCAATCATTATGGAAGCGGCAGATGCAACGAAAGTTCCGGCTGGTGGTGCACTTGCCGTTGATCGTGATGGGTTTAGCCGCTATATTACAAAAAAAGTAACAAATCATCCTCGAATCAATGTTATCAACGAAGAAATTGAGGAGATTCCACAAGGAAAAAATACCATAACGATCCTGGCAAGTGGGCCGCTTACATCTGGCAGGCTGGCAGATAATATTGCAGTGCTTACAGGTCAGGAATATCTTTATTTTTATGATGCTGCGGCACCTATCGTTACATTGGAGTCCATTGACCAGACAAAAGCATATAAAGCTTCCCGCTACGGCAAGGGTGAGGCTGCCTATATCAACTGTCCAATGACAAAACAAGAGTATGAAATATTTTGGCAGGCACTTACTACAGCTGAAAAAACGCAAACGAAAGAATTTGAAAAAGAAAAGTTTTTTGAAGGATGTATGCCTGTTGAAGAAATGGCCAGCCGTGGCTCGGATACACTTCTCTTTGGACCATTGAAACCGGTTGGATTGGAGCACCCGGTAACGGGTATACGGCCCTATGCTGTTGTACAACTTCGTCAGGATAATGCGATTGCAAGTATGTATAACATTGTAGGCTTTCAGACACATTTGAAGTGGCCGGAACAGCGACGGGTATTTGCGCTTATCCCAGGGCTTGAGCATGCGGAGTTTGTTCGCTATGGTGTCATGCACCGCAATACTTTTATTAATGCACCAGAGCTGCTTCTGCCAACATTACAGTTTAAGATGCGGCCATATCTTTTTTTTGCGGGGCAGATGACAGGGGTTGAAGGCTATGTGGAATCAGCTTCATCCGGGCTTGTAGCAGGCATTAACGCAGTAAGGCTGATAAAAGAAAGAAATGCTGTTGTGTTTCCGGCAGAAACAGCACATGGTGCACTCTGCCGCTATATAACGACGACAGGAATGAAACATTTTCAGCCGATGAATGTAAATTTTGGATTAATGCCAGCACTGACGGAGCGCGTTCGTGATAAAAAACTTAAGAAACAAATGATTGCGGAACGGGCGCTTAAGGTCTTGGAAACGTTTAAAGCAGAGCTGATATAAATGTTTTTATGGAGGGGAAAGTATGGAATATGAATTTCATGCGACGACGATTGTTGCCGTAAAGCATAAAGGTAAGATAGCAATTGCTGGTGACGGACAGGTTACTTTTGGGCAGAATACGATTATGAAGGCCAATGCCCGTAAAGTGCGTCGGCTTTATCATGGTAAAGTGCTGGCTGGATTTGCTGGCTCAGTTGCTGATGCTTTTACTTTATTTGAGAAATTTGAGACAAAGCTGGAAGAGTTTAATGGTAATCTTATGCGGGCATCTGTTGAACTTGCTAAGGATTGGCGGACGGATCGTGTGCTCCGCAAACTGGAAGCGCTTCTTCTTGTAGCAGATGCTGATATATTATTGCTGCTCTCTGGCAGTGGTGAGGTTATCGAGCCGGATGGTGAAGTTGCTGCAATTGGGTCGGGTGGTTTCTACGCACTTTCTGCAGCACGGGCAATGGTAAAGCATACGGATATGGATGCGGCAGATATCGCGAAAGAAGCACTGGAAATCGCTGCAGACATCTGTGTGTATACCAATCATAATATCAAAGTTGAGGAACTGGACTAGGGGGTATTTTTATGAATGAACAAACACCTAAACAGATTGTACAGGAACTTGATAAATACATTATTGGTCAGGCAAAGGCAAAGCGTGCTGTAGCAATTGCACTTAGAAATCGTTGGCGCAGCCGCCGCCTGAGCGGGGCAATTCGTGAGGAAGTCATTCCAAAGAACATCCTTATGATTGGCTCGACGGGTGTAGGTAAGACAGAGATTGCTCGCCGTCTTGCCAGACTTGTAAAGGCACCATTTATTAAAGTTGAGGCAACAAAGTTTACAGAAGTTGGATATGTTGGACGTGATGTAGAGTCAATTGTACGTGATCTTGCAGAAACAGCTGTACGTATGGTGAAACAGGAACGTATTCTTGTGGTTGAAGACAAGGCAAAAATTGCTGCAGAAGAACGTATCCTGGATGTATTTGTTCCAGAACCGAAGGCATCAAAGAATCCGATTGGTGTGCTGTTTAATAATAATTCGATGGCAGAAGAAAAAACGGCAGAGATGGAAGAAAAACCGAAATATCAGGCTGGCCGTGAATGGTGTCGTAAACGTCTTGCGGCTGGTGAGCTGGAAAAAGAGCTTATCGAGATTGATGTTGAGGACAGCGGTAAGCCAATGGTTGGAATGTTGGCAGGCTCTGGACTTGAAGGTATGGGGGATAACATTCAGGACATGATCGGCAGTTTTATGCCAAAAAAACGCAGAAAACGCAAAGTAACCGTTGAGGCTGCTCGTAAGATCTTCCTTCAAGAAGAAGCAGCAAAGCTTATCGACATGGAAGAAGTCACAGCAGCGGGGATAAAAATTGCAGAAACAAGCGGCATTGTTTTTCTTGATGAAATCGATAAAATTGCTGTGCGTGGCAATTCTTCGGGACCGGATGTTTCGCGGGAAGGTGTGCAGCGCGACATATTACCGATTGTCGAAGGGTCAACTGTTATGACGAAATACGGTCCATTGCAAACGGATCATGTGTTGTTTATTGCGGCAGGTGCATTTCATACGTCGAAACCGTCGGACCTCATTCCGGAACTGCAGGGACGTTTTCCGATTCGCGTTGAGCTTACGGCTCTTTCGAAAGAGGATTTTAAAAAGATACTTACAGAACCGGCAAATGCACTTTTGAAGCAATATAAAGCGCTTTTAACGACTGAAGGTATAGACCTTGAATTTACGGAAGATGCGATTGATCGTTTGGCACAGATTGCTTGTGATGTGAACAGCCAAACTGAAAATATAGGTGCGCGTCGTCTTCATACAATCATGGAAAAGCTTTTGGAAGATGTTTCTTTCAATGCTCCGGAAATGGAAAAGGAAACAGTAGAAATCAATGAGGCTTATGTAGATGAAAAACTTGGTGAAATTATTATTAACCGTGATTTAAGTCGTTTTATTCTTTAAAGATAAAAGTGGAAAATAGTTAAAAACGGAAAAATATAGTAAAAATTATTGTTTGGTATCTATGATTATTTAGAAAAGTGTGATAAAATGAAAAACAAGAAATATCAAAATATGATATGGAAGCAAAATGTGAAGCTTGAAAGGAAGATTTATTAATGGCAACTTTACTCGAAAGAACAAGAAAAATCAACAAATTACTTCAGAAGTCGGAAAGTGTAGAATATGATGGTATTTCCCGTGTGCTAAGTAATGTAATCGGTGCAAATGTCTATATTGTTAGCAAAAAGGGGAAAATTTTTGGTTATGCCTTTGTTGATGACTTCGAATGTGATCTTATGATTGACAAAGTTATAAATCAGGGCGAGTTTCCAAAGCATTATGTAAACTGGCTGCTCAAAATGGATGAAACGGCGCCGAATATGCGCTCAAAAACAGGCATGTGTGCGTTTTCTGAAGAAACAAAATGTATGTTTGATGGTAAGAATACAACAATCGTTCCAATTTATGGTGTGGGTGAACGCATTGGAACACTTATCGTAGCAAAATATGATGAAGAATTTACTGATGAGGATTTACTGCTGGCGGAATATGGTGCAACGGTTGTAGGTATGGAAATGCTTCGTGATCATACGCAGAAAATTGAAGTTGAAGCTCGTAAAAAAGCAACGGTTCAGATTGCACTTGCAACGCTTTCCTACTCGGAAGTTGAAGCAGCTATCAATATTCTTGGTGAACTTGATGGTACAGAAGGACTTCTCGTAGCATCGAAGATTGCGGATCGTGTAGGAATTACGCGTTCAGTTATTGTTAATGCACTGCGCAAGTTTGAATCTGCTGGGGTTATTGAATCAAAATCACTTGGTATGAAAGGGACTTATATAAAAGTCCTTAATGAACATCTGCTGGAAGAAGTACAAAAATTAAAAAGATAATTTTATAGAGAAGAGAAAAACCTTTTTCTTATAGATGATGGGCCGAATACTTCTGGTTTGATTTGAAGTATTCGGCTCATTGTTGTATAAAGCATTAATGGATAGAGTGATTTATGGTTGGGTTTTGGTTGTTTTATGAAATTACATAAGAACAGAATTTTATAGAGTAAATTTGTGAAAAACGACATTTTAAAATGATACAATAAAACATATATGTTTTTATTGATAGCGTGGGACGAATGTTCTATTTATAGTATTTAAGGGGATTTCTCGCAAAAAACGGTGAAAAAGATGGTATGATTAACAGGAATTTTTATACAAACGTAGAAACTAAGAAATATACAAGTTAAGTAAGAGATAATATATTGAATCGTAGAGAAAGGCGTGAGAAAAACAATGCTGGATGGAATAACGAATTCGTCGGTGATTAATATTTTAGGACAGGGCCTTCAAGCGGCGAATTTGCGCCATGAGGTAATCAGCAATAATATAGCAAATGTGAATACACCAAATTTCAAGAAAAGCGATGTGGTTTTTGAGAATTTATTAGCGAAAGAACTGTCTACAGATTCCAACACGCTGAAGATGACACGGACGCATGATAATCATTTGCCCGTTTCTGTATCACCGGAACTTGTATCTCCAGTCGTAGAACAAGATACTACAACAACGATGCGGACTGATAATAACAATGTTGATATTGATATTGAAATGGCAACTCTTGCCAAAAATAATATATATTACAATGCGATGGCACGTGAAGTTGGTGCTTATTTGACAAAGATCAAGACAGTAATCAAAGGATAAAAAGCTATACATAAGGGAGCGAATGAAAGATGAGCATGTTTGGAGCCATTGATGCTTCGGCATCAGGAATGACCGCCGAACGATTACGCATGGATGTTATTTCAAATAATATAGCAAATGCGAATACGACGCGTACGGCCGAGGGTGGAGCATACCATCGGCGTTTTGTTGTGTTTGAGCCACGGGAAACAAAGCAGCAGAGCTTTTCCAGTATGTTATCGGGAAAAATGGCGAGCAGCAGCCCTGCGGGTGATGGTGTGCGGGCAGTAGGTATACAGGCTGATAATACACCTGGCAATATGGTTTTCAACCCGGAAAACCCGGATGCGAATGCCAATGGCTATGTAGAAATGCCAAACGTTAATATTGTAACGGAAATGGTGGATATGATAACGGCTTCGCGTGCGTATGAGGCGAATGCTACAGCAGTTAATACGGCGAAGAGCATGGCAGCAAAAGCATTGGATATTGGAAAATAAAAGTGAGGTGTAAGCTATGCAGGTAGCAGCATTACAAATGACTCCGGTCACAATGAGTGCGATAAGTCATCTGGGTGAGAGTCAGGCAGCAGAAGAGGTTAAATCCTTTGGTGAATATTTGGGGGATGCATTGAAAATAACAAATAGTTTACAGAAAAATTCAGAGAAGATGGATAAAGCACTGGCAGCCGGGCAGATTAGTGATGTTTCACAAGTTGTGCTTGCCGCTGAAAAAGCAGATATCGCGTTGCAGCTTACGCTTCAAGTAAGAAATAAAGCCATAGATGCTTATCAGGAAATTATGCGGATGCAGGTTTAACTAGTATATAATTCTAATTAGGCGAAGGGATTGAGAGAATGGCAGACTGGAAAGAACAGTATCTGCAGCTTTGGAAGAAGATAAGCAAGCGACAGCGTTATACTATTATCGGCGTAGCAGCACTTTTTATGATATCAATTTTAGGCTGGAGTTATTGGTATGGCAGCAAACCGGATATGGTACCGTTGTTTACCAATATGGAAACCAAAGATGCAGGCGAGGTTGCGGCTAAGCTAAAAGAATCAAAGATTAACTACAAAGTGCAGGAATCAACGGCAGGAACGACAATACTTGTTCCTGCAAAAGATGTACATAACACGCGGCTTGAATTGGCTACACAAGGACTGCCGCGAGGTCCTAAGGGATTTGAGATTTTTGATGACAGCAAATTGGGTGTTACGGAATTTCAAAATAAGGTAAATTATCTTCAGGCTTTACAGGGAGAACTGACAAGGACGATTGAACAGATTGAATCAGTAGATAAGGCCAGAGTCCATATCGTTTTATCAGAGGATAGTCTGTACAAGAAAAACGAAAAACCGGCAACTGCTTCGATTATGTTGAAGCTGAAACCCAATGCACAGTTATCAAAACAGGAAATAAAAGGCATTGTAAATCTTACAGCACATAGCATACAAGGACTTCAGGCAGAAAACATAACCATTGTCGATGATACTGGGAAAATTCTTAACGATCCGGATGAAAATGACGATAAAGGGTTAGGAACAACTACGCTGACACAGATGGATATGACAAAAAAAGTGCAGGATCGCATGCAAAAGGACATCCAGACTTTACTTGATCAGGCTCTGGGTGAAGGGCAGGCTTTTGTAAGAGTCAACGTAGAACTGGATTTTGATCAGAAGCAGATTGATAAGCAGGTGTTTACACCAGTTGTCGATGACTCAGGCATTATCCGAAGCTCACAGGATTCATCGGAAAATTATACTGGAACATCGACGAATCCGGGTGGGCCTGCAGGAACACAGTCAAATATACCAGGCTATGTTGCGACAAATAATAATTCGAACTCAAACTACGAAAAGAAAGAAGCTACAAAGAATTATGAAATCAACGAAGAAAAGCAGCGTGTTATTGCTTCTCCTGGTTCGATTAAACATTTGAATATTGCGGTTCTTGTCAATGATGGTATTGCACAGGCACAACAGGACAGCATTTTGCGTACTGTGACTTCTGCAGCAGGAATTATGACAGACCGCGGTGACACGATCTCGGTAGAACCATTACCGTTTAGCACGCAAATGTCGGATAAAAGAGCTGCTGAGGAGCAGGCACAGCGTGATAAGGAAAACCGTATTTTCTATATGCAGGTAGCGGCAGGACTGCTTTTACTGGCACTTATTCTTGGTGGGGCTTTCCTCTATCGCCGGAAGAAACGTTTGGAAAAAGAAGCCGCCGAAGAAGTAGTAAGGCAGGAACAAATGGAAAAAGACAGAATCGAAGCAGAACGTGCTGCAGCGATTGCAGCAGGCAGAATAGAAGCGGACGAGCTTACAGAAGAAGAGCAGCAGCGGATGACGGAACGTCAGACACTGGAAGAGCTTATTCGGACAAAGCCGACAGAAGTAGCAATGCTTTTGAAGAGCTGGCTTGCGTCTGACGATTAATTTTACGAATATGGGTGTGGTGAGTATATATGTATGAAGCTAGTTCAAGCGAGATGACAAATCAACAAAAAGCAGCCATATTGTTTATTGCGATAGGACCTGAAAATTCGGCAAAATTGTTCCAGCATCTGAATGATGAGGAAATTGAAAAACTTACACTGGAGATTGCAAATCAAAAACAGGTAACGCAGGAACAAAAGACACAGGTTATCAGTGAGTTCTATCAAATGGCTATGGCAAAGAATTATCTCTCTACAGGTGGCTTGGAATATGCGCAAAATCTCTTAGAGAAGGCTTTGGGAACAGAAAGAGCAATGAGTATTATCAATCGTTTGACAACGAGTCTGCAAATTCGTCCATTTGACTTTTTACGCAAGACAGACCCAAGCCAGTTGTTGAACTTTATTCAGAATGAACATCCGCAGACGATTGCGCTTATCATGGCTTATCTTGATCCGGAGCAGTCAGCAACAATTATTTCATCGCTGCCGGCAGAGCGGCAGGCGGAGGTAGCAAAGCGGATTGCCATAATGGACAGGACTTCACCAGATGTATTGCGTGATGTTGAACGTGTTCTGGAAAAGAAATTGTCATCGCTCGTTACACAGGATTTCACTGTGGCGGGTGGTATCAAGGCGATTGTTGAAGTACTCAACCGAGTCGATCGTGGTACAGAACGTACGATTATTGAAACGCTTGAAGTAGACGATCCGGAACTTACAGAAGAAATCAAACGTCTTATGTTTGTATTTGAAGATATTGTTATGCTGGATGACCGGTCATTGCAGATGGTTTTACGTGAAGTTGATAGTAAAGACCTTGCACTTGCACTTAAGGCAACCCCACAGGAGGTTGCGGCTAAAGTATATAAGAACATGTCAAAACGTGCAGCTGATATGCTGCGTGAAGAAATTGAGTTTATGGGTCCGGTTAAGATCCGTGACGTTGAAGAGGCACAGCAGAAGGTTGTCAATGTAATAAGAGTATTGGAAGATAAGAATGAAATTGTTATATCTCGTGGAAAGGGTGACGAAATGATTGTCTAGGGTAATCAAGTCCGCCGTTTGGCGAGATGAACCAAAACTCATAGAACGTCCTGAACGGGAAGCAGATAAGATTAACAACATGTCACAGAAAGATAAAGAGCAGGTATTGTCTTTGCGGCTGGCAGAAATAACAGCAAAAGAAGAAAGAGCAAAGACAATTATAGGTGAAGCCAAGGCTGCTGGTGAGGCAATGCTGGCAGAGGCGGAGCAGAAGAAAGAAGAACTGCTGGCAGCGGCACAGAAAGAGATTGAGGAACAAAAGGAACAAGCACGACAGTCCGGACATGAGGAAGGATTTAAAGCTGGTGAAAAAGAAGGTGCTGAAAGCATCCGGCAGGAACAACAGGGTATTATCCGGTCAGCAAATAAAAAAGCCGAGCATACACTGGCTGTTGCCGACAAAGAAATGCAGAACTACGTTCAGCAGGCAGAAAAAATGATTATGGATATGGCAATGCGCATCGTAGAAAAAATTCTTCCGCAGCATTTTATCGATGCGCCGCAGGTTATTCTGCCGCTTGTGAGGAAGGCTCTATCCAAGATAAGGGATCAGAACAGGATTGTTATACATGTTGCACCGGATAATTATGAATTTGTTCTTATGGCAAAGTCGGAATTTCAATCGATGCTTGAGGGGACTGAGCCTTTAGCAATCAAAGCAGATGATACGCTGGGCAATGGAGACTGTGTTATAGAGTCATCAAACGGCACGGTTGATGCGAAACTTGCTACTCAGCTGGTACTTATTAAAAAATCAGTACAGGAAGTTATGGAATGATAGAAATCGATGTAAAGAAGTTTACGGATGCGATAGATGCCTGTGAATCGATAAAAATGAATGGAAAAATAACGCAGGTTATTGGACTTGTCATAGAATCACAAGGGCCCAAAGTAAGCCTTGGTGAGTTGTGCTATGTTTGTTCCAGAATTGAAAAAGTTGAGCCGATTCCAGCTGAGGTAGTTGGTTTTCGTGAAGGACTTGTGCTGCTTATGCCGATCGGTGAAATGCAGGGAATCGGGCCGGGGTGTGAAGTCATTGCGGCTCAAAAAGTTCTTAAAGTGAAAGTTGGCAGGCAGCTTCTTGGTCGTGTACTTGATGGGTTAGGCGAACCGATGGATGGTAAGGGACCTCTGCTGGGGATGAAAGAGTATCCTTTACAGGCACCGCCGCCGCCACCGCTTTCAAGGTCAAGAATTACGGCTCCGCTATATGTTGGGGTGCGTGCAATAGATGGTGCAATTACCATTGGTTCTGGTCAGCGTATTGGTATTATGGCAGGCAGTGGTGTCGGGAAGTCTACGCTTCTCAGCATGATTGCCCGCAATACTGAGGCCGACATAAGTGTCATTGCGCTTGTTGGAGAACGTGGACGTGAAGTAAAAGAATTTATTGAGCGTGATCTTGGTGAAGAGGGGCTTAAACGATCTGTTGTCGTTGTCGCGACGTCGGATCAACCGGCACTTGTACGTATCAAAGGAGCCATGACAGCAACTGCAATCGCCGAATATTTTCGTGATCAGGGGAAAAAAGTTGTTCTTATGATGGATTCAGTTACGCGTTTTGCTATGGCACAGCGTGAAGTTGGATTGACGGTTGGTGAGCCTCCGGCAACGCGCGGCTATACACCATCGGTATTTGCTCTTTTACCGCGGCTCCTTGAACGGGCAGGAACAAATAATAAAGGCTCGATTACAGGAATCTATACTGTACTTGTTGACGGGGATGACATGAATGAACCAATTGCTGATGCAGTAAGAAGTATCCTTGACGGACATATTGTTCTGTCAAGAGCGATTGCTGCAAAAAACCATTTTCCAGCAATTGATGTCCTGGACAGCGTGAGCCGTGTCATGATGGACGTTGTATCGAAGGAACATTATGGTGCAGCACAGAATATGCGATCACTTATGGCAACTTATAAAGAAGCAGAAGATCTTATCCACATTGGTGCCTATGTAGGCGGTTCAAATGCTAAGATTGATGAGTCTATCAAGAAAATTGATAAGATTAACCAATTTCTTTGTCAGGACGTATTTGATAAGGATTCTTTTGAGGATACAGAAAAAGCACTAGAAGAGATTTAGTGAATTTTTCCGGAGATGGCATATGAAGAAATTCAAATTTCAGTTAGAAACCCTGTTGAAGGTCACAAAGATGAGAAAAGATCAGGCAGAGGTAAGCTTTGCTGAGTCAGCCAAGCTTTTGGAAGAGCAGAGAGAGCAGCTCATCCTACTGAATGAAGAAATGAAACAGGGACTTATAGATTATAATAATCTTACGGATGGAAAGCGGATAAATGTAGGAACACTTATGACGTATAATAGTTTCTTTGCCTGGAAAAGGGAGCAGCTTTCAATTCAGGCGAATACGATCCTGCAGACACAGGCAGAAAAGAAAAAGCGTCTTAAGGAGCTTACAGCAATTATGAACAAGCTGAAAAGTATTGAACAGATTCGGCAGAAGCGGCTGGAAGAGTTTAAGACGCAGGCACTTCAGGAAGAACAGAAGTTTCTTGATGAGGTTGGGTTACAGCTTACAATAAGAGCAGCAAAGCAGGGTGATAAAAATGATCGATCTTAGTGGAATAAGCGAAGTAATGCAGCGCATACAGACAATCGAAAACCGTTTTGGCGTACATCATTCTGGGGGATCTGTAAATTTTCAGCAGACACTGCAATCGGAGATGGAGGGCGGCAAGGTCGCGCCTGAAAACTCACAGAAACCAGCATCTGACAGGACTCGAACGTTTGAAGAAACAGGGGAAAAGAGTGCTTCAAAGAGCATGGTGGATATGATGATTACCTCGGCAGCAAAAAAGTACGGGGTTGATTCGCGGCTTGTTTCTGCAGTGGCGGAAACCGAGTCGGGCTATAGTCCTAATGCAGTTTCGAATTCAGGCGCTGTTGGTGTTATGCAGCTTATGCCGGATACAGCTGCAACACTTGGTGTTGATCCATACGACACACAGCAAAATATTGAAGGCGGAACGAAGTACCTCAAGAATATGCTTGATGATTTTGGTGGTGACGTACGCAAAGCTGTTGCTGCATATAATGCAGGGACGCAGGCTGTAAAAGACTATAACGGTGTTCCTCCTTATGCGGAGACACAGAATTATGTCAATAAGGTGTTGGATCTTTATCGATAGGAATAACCTTGTAAGGCAGGTGATGATATGGCAAAAAAGAAAGAAACTCCAGCGGCAGTTTATTTACCGGAAAAGTTAGGACAAAAGGAAAAACCCGCTCGATCAAGGTGGATATTGAAACTTTTTGGGATTATTTTATTATTGCTGGTTTTGATTATTGGTGGATTTTTTCTTGGAGTCTATATGCGTATCTTTGATACGAATGCAGTGAATGAAAAATTAGGATTGTATAAATTTCCGATTATCGGTCAGTATTTTGTGAAGCCAGTACCTTCAGATGGAATAGCAAATACAGATACTGCCAAGAAGAAGATTGAGGATGTCAAGCCAAACGATAAAGTTCAAAAAACTGTTTCCAAACCGATTGTGCTGACAAAAGCTGAAATAGAGAAACAAATGAAGGTAAAACAGGCAGAAGAGAAAAAACGCATATCAAAACTAGCACGGCTTTATAACGAAATGAAGCCGCAGGAAGCAGCGGATATCATGAATGATATGGATGATGACATGACAATCGCTATTTTGCAAAAAATGGATGAATCTCAGTCTGCTAAAGTTTTGACGAAATTTGATCCGAGTAAGTCAGCACGGCTGACAAAAATTATATACAATGGCAACTTGACAAAGGTACAGGTACAGGATCAACAGACAACAGGACAAACACCATAAAATACAAGCAATGAAAGGAGGTGAAAAAATGAGTACAGATGTAAATGTAATAAGCTTGTCATCACAACAGGCAGCTGCAAATACAAAAGCAACAACAAATACAAAGAATAGCAGTTCAGCAGTAAAATCAACAAAGAGGGATAACAGCGCGGATAATACGCGACCGGATAAGGGGAAAAATTCTTTTGATGATGTACTGGAAACAGCAAAAGAAAGTAAAAAAACGGATACTTCAGAATCAAAAGCAGTGAACAAAGAAGTGAAAACGCCAGCGGATAAAGATGCAGATACTTCAGCTGCAACAGATCTAGCAACAATGCAGCAGCAAAGTGTTGTTATTAATCCCCAGGCTGTGCCTGATGGAAAAACAGTGCTTGCAGAAAACCCAGTAATAAGTGCGCTTCTCAAAGCCGAAGCAGTAACAGGAACAGCAGCATCAAATATTCCAGCGACATCAGGGCAGAAACAATCTGTTGCGGGATAGGCACAGTCTGCCACCGTGTTGGAAAAGCAGCCGGCTGTGGCAGTGTCGAATGCGGCTATTCAATCATCCGTATCAAAGGCTGTACAGAAAAGTGCACAAGGTTCACTTGATGCACTTTTACCACAGACTGAAAGCACAGTAAGTGCTGTAAGTACAAACCAGCAGCTTATGCAGCTTCTTTCCAGTAAGAATAGCGGCCTGATAACGTTGCAGCAGCCGATTGCACAAGCTGCACAGATAGTAAAGGATACAAGCGGGCAGGCAACGGCAGAAAACTCTATCGTTGGCAGTACCGTTATGGCTGAGGCACAACAGCCGGTTTTGCTGGGAAACATAGCACAACAGCCGACCACGGGTAAACAAAATACAGCTGCCAGCAAAAAAGGTGCAGATACAGCGAAGAATACAGTAGTTAACGGTCAAGGTATTCAGGTGACGGTAGAGGATCATACAAATTTACTGGGACAGATGCAGCAGAACGGG